>VFQU01000081.1_pt1 | contig 127414 bp, 133 predicted proteins | sample 3512311 | NCBI WGS metagenome assembly VFQU01 (sample SAMN10412377, study PRJNA504923) | tailings metagenome | isolation source: Relicate 3 Philex TSF3 active mining site | place: Philippines: Tuba, Benguet | collected 2017-08-29
CGCTGGTGAAGTTCAAGAAGCTCGCCGGCGGCGGCTACTTCAAGATCATCAACCGCGCCGTTCCGGAGGCGCTGCGCACGCTCGGCTACTCCGAAAGCCAGATCGCCGAGATCGAGGCCTATGCGGTCGGCCACGGCAACCTCAACCAGGCGCCAGGCGTCAACCCTGGCTCGCTCAAGGCCAAGGGCTTCACCGACGAGAAGATCGCCGCGGTCAACGCAGCGCTCGGCTCGGCCTTCGACATCAAGTTCGTCTTCAACCAGTGGACGCTCGGCGCCGACTGGCTGAAGGAAGCCTTCGCCTTCACCGACGAGCAGCTGAACGACTTCTCCTTCGAGCTCCTCCCGGCGCTCGGCTTCGGCAGGAAGGAGATCGAGGCGGCCAACATCCATGTCTGCGGAGCGATGACGCTGGAAGGCGCGCCGCACCTCAAGGCAGACGACCTGCCGGTCTTCGACTGCGCCAACCCGTGCGGCAAGATCGGCAAGCGCTACCTGTCGGTGGAAAGCCACATTCGCATGATGGCGGCCGCCCAGCCCTTCATCTCGGGCGCCATCTCCAAGACGATCAACATGCCCAACGAGGCGACCGTCGAGGACTGCAAGAACGCCTACATGCTGTCCTGGAAGCTGGCGCTGAAGGCCAACGCGCTCTACCGCGACGGCTCGAAGCTCTCCCAGCCGCTCAACGCCTCGCTCATCTCCGATGACGAGGACGAGGCGGAGGACGCGATCGAGGCCCTGATCCAGGCGCCGGCAGCGGCCCAGGCCGTGCAGGTCACCGAGAAGATCGTGGAGCGCGTGGTCGAGCGTCTCGTGCGTGAGCGCGACAAGCTGCCGAACCGCCGCAAGGGCTACACGCAGAAGGCCGTCGTCGGCGGCCACAAGGTGTACCTGCGCACCGGCGAGTTCGACGATGGCCGCCTCGGCGAGATCTTCATCGACATGCACAAGGAGGGCGCAGCCTTCCGTGCGATGATGAACAACTTCGCCATCGCGATCTCGATCGGCCTGCAATACGGCGTTCCGCTCGACGAATATGTGGAGGCCTTCACCTTCACCAAGTTCGAGCCGGCCGGCATGGTCATGGGCAACGACGCGATCAAGAACGCCACGTCGATCCTCGACTACGTGTTCCGCGAGCTGGCGGTCTCCTATCTCGGCCGCCACGACCTCGCCCATGTCGACCAGTCCGATTTCGGCAACACGGCGCTCGGCCGCGGCATCACCGAAGGCAAGGCGACGCCCTTCTCCAAGGGCCTCACCCGCGGCGCCTCGCCCTTGAAGATCGTCTCGGCCTCGAACGATCCGAAGGGCTTTGGCGGCGGCGGCCAGCCTGCAGGCGGCACCGTCACCCCTGCCCGCTCGGCCCCTGTGGCCACCGGCGGCTCGAACGTCCGGGCGCTTGCGACCGGCAGCACGGTGACGGCGCTCAAGACCCTGACGCCGGAACTTCGCGAAGAGACCGTCGCCTTCAAGCGCGACTACGAGCAGCGGCCCGAGACCGAGCCGACAATCTCGGAAGCCCTCTTCACCGAAACCGCCGCCCAGGAGGTCGCAGACGCCAAGGCGCTCGCCGCCGACCGCCGCATGAAGTCGATGATGCAGGGCTACACGGGCAATTCCTGCTCGGAATGCCAGAACTTCACAATGGTCCGGAACGGGACTTGCGAGAAGTGCGACACGTGTGGTGCTACGAGCGGGTGCAGCTGAGAGGCATTAACGCAGCAACGCCATTCAAGCGCCCGCATAAGATGCGGGCGCATTTCTGTTGCAAGGACGCTACGCTGACGCAGCGCACCCCAAACGCGGATGTCAGAATGGATGCACTCGATTATGACCCCATATAAGATGGTGGACGAATCTTAGGAGGTCAGAAGATGGCGGCGAACTTTGACGAACTGGTTGAACGAGCACGTTCCGTTCGTATGACAGATAAGGAAAAAGAGCTTCAGCGAATAAGCTTTGCATATGGAACGACGAAAATTGAAAACGATAAAGTGACGCGTGAGATTGTTGAGCGAGCATCGCACGAGGCGCAAAGGAAATAGGAACATGTCAGAGAATGAGGGAGACCGCTACAGCCGGGTCTTAGAACCCTATATCATACACGATGAAGATGATCGTGCATATGCGGAAGCAAAAAACGCCCTCATTCAGTTTGATCATACTGTGGCGTTGGCGGAGCAATGGATTCGGGAGTCCGAGTTCAAACTCCGGCCATCGCATATTTTGCAGCTAAATCGATTGGCTCTTGCGGACATTCACAAGTCGGCCGGCACCTATAGGTCCGGCAACATGGAGATCGTTGGCAGCAATCACAACCCTGTTGCGGCAAACGACGTACCACTAGAAATTGAGTCATTATGCGATTATATTAACATAAATTGGAATAAAAAGTCTGCGATACATTTAGCGGCTTACACTCTGTGGCGTTTGAATTGGATCCATCCATTTGAAGACGGCAATGGTCGTACTTCGCGAGCACTATCATACCTCGTCCTATGCGCAAAATTAGGGTTCACCCTACCAGGGCTGAATACTGTTCCAGACCAGATATCCTCCAACAAAACCCCGTACTACAAGGCCCTTGAAGCCGCTGATCAGAATTTCGAGAGCGGAAAATTGGACGTCAGTGCGATGGAGGAGCTACTTAAGGACCGATTTGCTAACCAGTTGCTCAGCATCTACCAAAGAGCTGATCCAGCGAGCGCCAGAGCAACTGCGGCCCACGCCAGCGGCGTATCGAAAACTAACGAAAATGATACCGAAAAGCGTGGTATCGTAGGGACTATAGAAAGTCATCCTGTGTTGGCAACCACCATTGTGGCAATCTTGATCGCAGTAATAACAATTGTCTTTAGCTAATTTCTGTCTCTGCCGGCCTTTCGTCCAATGAGCTCATAAAACATCTTCTACATTCACATCCTTTCATCACAACACCACCCTCAGAGCCCTCCTCCGCGCTTCCGGCCGCGCTAGTTCCGCCCTCGCCACCGCCTCCGCCTGCGCGGCTTCCGGCTGATAATGCACCTTTTCAAGCGTCAGCCGCTCGCCTCCTTCCATCGTAACCGTCTGCCCCTCGCGCAGGCCTAGCAGCGCCAGGCCGCGGCGGGTGGTGATGGGGAGGAAGAGGCCGACGGCGGCGCTGTCGCGGATGGTGGCGGAGAGCACGCGCGTATCCGGTTCAGTGACGCCGACGCGGTAGCTGACGCGGCTCGACAGCGTCGCGACGTCCGGCGGCACGTCGGCGCGCAGCATCACCAGTGCGCGGGCGATCTTGCGCTGGATCAGCGGGCGGAGCGGATCGGCGGCATCGGGTAGCCGGTCGCGCAGGGCTTCGAGGATGGTGAGGTCCTTGGTGGTCAGAATGATACGGTCGGTCATCGCAAATCTCCCGCGCTGGCTGTCGCAGCCGGCGCGCTGGGTAGGGATCGGGTCGTGGGAAATCAGTCCCCTGGCCGCGCGAAAGCGGCGCAGGGGCTACGATCCTGCGATGAGGCAGCCTCCGAAGAGGGTGAGCCGCGAGGGTGTCACGGCTGGGCGTCGACCGCCTCGACCGTCAGGCGATGCCTGCGGCCGTCGCGGGCGTGCCAGTCGATCGACTTGCCGACCTTGAGGCCGATCAGAGCCGTACCGATCGGCGTCAGAACCGAGATGCGCCCGGCCGAAATATCGGCCTGCGAGGGGTGGACGAGCGTGACGGTGCGCACCTCGCCGGTGTCGTCCGAATAGCGCACGGCAGCGCCCATCCGCACGATGTCGGCAGGCAGCTTGTCGTCAGGCACCACGCGCGCCCGGTCGAGCTCTTCGAGCAGGCCTTCGGCGGCCTCGGGGTTGCGATCGACGACCGACTGCGCGAGGCGCTCCAGCGCTGCGTGGTCGCGCGCGCTGATCGTGATGGCGGGCTTGGCCCGCGCCTTGGTTTCGAGGGCCATGAACGGCCTCCTTCATGATCTGGCCCGCCCGCGCGATGCGCCATGCAGGCGTTCTTGATGATGGTCCAACAATCGTCGCGGGAAAAAGGATCGCCCGACATGAAACGGGCCTGCAGCGCGCGCCCCACGGCCGGGACGCGACGCGACCGGCCGGGGGTCAGCTGCCCGCGATGGGGCAGACCCTGTTCATGATGCGACTGAGGCGGTCGGCGAAATCCATGCAGCCGATGTTGGCGTTCGGGCCGGGAATGTCAAGCAGGCCGGCAGAAAGCCCTGCGCCACAGAGGCTCAGCATATCGCTCAACCGGACGGTTGAATATCAACCTGCCCGCAGGCTATGTTCAACCATATGGTTGAACATGACGCAGCCCACCTGGATGCCATCTTCCGCGCGCTGGCCGACGCCACGCGCCGGCAGATGCTCGCCGACCTTGCCGAGGGCGAGCGCACGGTCGGCCAACTCGCCGAGCCGTTCACCATGTCGCTGGCGGCTGCGTCCAAGCATGTGCGCGTTCTCGAAGAGGCCGGCCTCATCCGCCGCGAGGTGCAGGGCCGCAGCCATCTTTGCCGGCTTGACCCGGCTGCCCTCTCGCGCGCCGCGACTTTCCTTGCCGGCTACGAACCGCTCTGGATCGCCCGGCTCATCGCGCTCGAGACGGCGTCCACACGACGCTGAAGCCGCTACCGCGCGGCTATCGCCGGTGATAAATGTCGCAGCGTCATCCTGGAGGGGATTCTCAAAATGTACCGCATCATCATCGGCCTCGCGGCCATGCTCGCCGCCGGCCAGGCCGTTGCCCAGACCGTATCGGTCGAGGAAGGCGAGCGCATCTCGCTGATCACCGGCTGCCACGACTGCCATACGGACGGCTTCGCCATGGCCGAGGGCGTCATCGATCCGGAAAAAGCGCTGAAGGGCAGCCCGGTCGGCTATCAAGGCCCGTGGGGCACCACCTACGCCACCAATCTACGCATCAAGCTGGCCGAGATGAACGAGGACGAGTTCGTCGAATACGGCAAGACCTTCAAGGCGCGCCCGCCAATGCCCTGGTTCAACGTGCATCACCTGCGCGATGACGAGCTGCGCTCGTTCTACCAGTACGTGAAGTCGCTCGGCGAGCCGGGCGAGCCTGCGCCTGCCTATGTCGAGCCGGGCGGCAAGCCCTCGACGCCGTTCATCGTCTTCGTTCCGCAGATGCCGAACTGATCTGCCGCATTCGGCCTTCGGCGTTAACCGCGCCGAAGGCCCCTGCCCCTGAAACTGCCGCTTTCGCAAGTGAAAGCGCGGCATGGGCAAGACCAGTCGATTCGGCAAAAGATCACATGGCGCAAGGCACCGTCGCAGACGGTTGTTCCGGCCATCCGACATCGTCATCGCGCTCGCCGTGTTCGGCGTATTCGCCGGCACGCAGCTCACCGACCGGTTGCCCGCAATCCGCGACCTGCCCTTCGCAGACCGCCTCTCGCAGCCGGCCCCGTCAGGCCCGCTCACCGGCTCCATCGATCGCCGCTTTTCGATCTGCGGCAGCGCCGGCCGCTACGACTGCGTCGTCGACGGCGACACGCTGTGGATCGCCGGCGAGAAGGTGCGCATCGCCGACATCAACACGCCGGAGCTCTCGATGCCGGAATGCGCCGCCGAACGCGATCTCGCGATCCGCGCCCGCGACAGGCTGCACGCGCTCGTCAATGCGGGGCCGATCGAGATCCGCGCGGCCGACCGCGACGAGGATCGCTACGGCCGCAAGCTGCGCACGCTCCATCGTGACGGGCGCTCGCTCGGCGATGCACTCGTCGCCGAAGGGCTCGCGCATCGCTGGCAGGGCCGTCGCGAAAGCTGGTGCGCCTGACTTTTCAGTGCCGGCGGGCCTGCACGAGATAGGCGTCGATCTCGGCCTCGCCCAGCCAGCGCACGGCCTCCAGCCTGTGCAGCCCCTCGACGAGGATGTAGCGGCTGCCATCGTGGCGCACCTGGATCGGCATCTTCAGCCCGTTCTCGACGATGTCTTCGGCCAGCACCCGAACCGTATCGGGATGCAGCGTTTTGCGCCGCGCGGTGGGGATGTAGATGCCTTCGACCGGCACCCTGACGACCTTCATCATGACGGTTCTCCCCGGCGCGTGATCGCGCATGTCCTCACTAGACGCCCCGCGTCCGCGCGCCAAGCACATGCCGCCTGCCCGCAATTGGCCATCTTCGCGGCGTGGATTGGAAACCATCGCAAGGAGGAACCGACCATGCACCTGATGGGAGTTCTCGCAGCCATCGCCATCGCGCTCGTGGCGCTCCCCTCCGCGCCCGCCATTGCAGACGAACCACCTGCCGAGGAAATGTCTAGGGAGTCTGCGGCCCTTGGCGATCTGGAAGGCGGGGAATGGCGCGTTGTGTCGATCGGCGGCGAACCGCCTGCGGTCGACAGCGAAATCACGATGTCCTTCGCCGACGGCAGGGTCGCCGGCCGCTCCGCCTGCAACCGCTACACCGCGTCCGCGACGCTCGATGGCGCGAGCCTCGTCATCGGCGACGCAATCGGCACGCGTATGGCCTGCCCGGAGCCAATCATGGCACAGGAGACCGCGTTCCTCGCCTTCATCACTGCGCCGCTGACCGTCGCTTTCGATCCCGACGGCACGCTCGTCCTCACCGCTTCGGACGGCACCGAACTGCGCGCCACCCGCGGCTGATCATTCGAGCTCGATCGGGCCCTCGGCCTCGAGCGCATCGAGATAGGCGTCGATAGAGGCAAGCGCCTCCTGCGAGGCGGGCGTGATGCCGCTCGGGTCGCCCTGCATGGCGGCGATGTCGATGCCCCAGCCCTGCCCGCGGTTGCAGCCGACGCCACGCATCGCGCCACCGACCTCGTCGCCGAACACCTCGAAGATCCGGCATTCACCGCCAGCTACGCGATAGGTGCCGAGCGTGCGATAGGTGGACGAGCCGAGCTGCCGCTCCTCGCCGCCCGCCGTCTCGCCGATCAGCGCGATCAGCGCCGCATTGCCGAGCCCGCCACTGGTGCCTGTCTGGACGCCCTGCCCGGCCAGATAGCCGCCTATGCCGGCCGCAACAGCTATGGCGGCCGCAAACGGCACCAGCGCCCACTGGCTGCGCCACCAGGAAACCATGCGCGCGGCCTTGGGCTCTGGCGCCGAGAGAAGCCTCATGAGGTCATCGCGCACCGGGCGCGCCATGATGTCTGCGAAGGCCTCGCGTGTCAGCGCCTTGCTCGCGCGGAACTCGTCGGCGCGCGCCATCAGCGCGGCGTCGGCCGCGACTGCGCGCTCGACCTCGCGATGCGTTGCTGGATCGAGCTCCCCGTCCACATAGGCCATCAGCATCTCGTCGGTCACTTTCCCGCTCATGATTGGTCTCCTGCCGCGCGCGCTGTGCGAGCTGCGCCGCCTTCCAGGGCTGCCGCAAGCGTCGCGCGAGCGCGCGACAGCCTGCTCATCACCGTTCCGATCGGGATGCCGAGGATTTCGGCGGTCTCCCGGTAGCTCATGTCGTCGACGCAGACGAGGACGAGCACCGAACGCTGGTCTTCCGGCAGCCCGTCGATCAGCGTCTGGACGTCTGCAAGAAGCAGCCGGCCGTCGGCCACGCGTCGCCCGTCCTCGCTGTGCCCGACATCCGTCTCCAGCGTTTCCACCGGCGCCTGCGGCCGCTCGCGCCGCTTCATGTCGATCCAGTGGTTCTGCATGATGCGATACATCCAGCTGTCGAGCCGCGTGCCCGGCTGCCATTGGTCGGCCGCCTTCAGCGCCTTCTCGCACGTCGCCTGAAGGAGATCGTCCGCCACGTCCGCCGAGCGCGCCAGCGAGTGCGCAAAGGCGCGCAGCCTCGGCAGAAGCGGTATGATGCGATTGCGCAGGTCGGACATGGTTCCTCCGGTCTTCGGCACTATAACGACGGCCAGAGATGTCTATTCCGGCAGGACACGGAATTTGTCGCGGTGACGGAATAGTAGACGATAGAGAGCCGTTCTCGTGCTGGACTTTAGAACATTAGGGAATTCACATGACCCGCTCACGACGTGGAACGGTTGACCAGCGCCGCCGAAACTTCCTCGGTCGCGTCGCTCTCATTGCCGGATCGATCTACGCGGCACCGTCGCTCCTCCATATCAATCGGTCGCGCGCATCATCCTTCTCGGTACCGAGCGCGCCGGTCGCGAGGCGACGCGCGCAGGCAGGTCCCATGCCCGAGATCGTCGTCACAGCCGCGCAGGCTGACCAGATCGACCAGATCGCGGCGCTTGGCTTCACGCTCGTCGCGCGCGACACGCTTGGCCTCGTCGGCGCCGAGCTCGCGCGTTTCCGCCTGCCGGCCAACGTCACGGTGGATCAGGCCCGCACGCAGATCGGCGCGATCCTTCCCGAAGCGCTGGTCGATCCTAACCACCTCTACACGCCGGGCGAACTGCCCTGCGGCGACGACAGCTGCGCGGCGTTCGACCTGATCGGCTGGCGCTATGCAGGACATGCCTGCCCGACAGGCACCGTTATCGGCATGATCGACACGACGGTGAATGCCGACCACGAGGCATTATCCGGCGTTGCCGTCGAGAAACTGCCCATTCTCGCCGACGGCCGCCAGCCGGCCTCCGCCGTTCACGGCACGGCCATCGCGATCCTGATCGGCGGCCGCGCCGACGCCCGAACACCGGGCCTCCTCGACGGCGTGCGTCTGGTCGCGGCCGAAGCCTTCCACCGCAATGCGTCCGGCCAGGACCAGGCCGACGCCTTCGACGTCGCCCGCGCCATCGACCGTCTGGTGACGGCCGGCGTGCCGGTGATCAACCTCTCCTTCACCGGTCCCGACAACGCCATATTGCGGCGCGTCGTCGAGGCGGCGCTTGCGCGCGAAATCATCCTCGTGGCGGCAGCCGGCAATTCCGGGCCCCTCTCCGACCCGCTTTATCCGGCCGCAATCGAAGGCGTGGTCGCCGTGACCGCGATCGACGCGCGACGCCGCGTCTACCGGCAGGCCAATGCCGGCGACCATATCGATTTCGCCGCCCCCGGCGTGCAGCTCTGGACAGCGGCTTCCGTAAGCGGCGGGCGCTATCGGTCCGGCACATCCTATGCCGCGCCCTTCGTATCGGCGGCGCTTGCCGCCGCCCGCGCGAAGCGCCCGACGGTCGCACCCTCGGTCCTGATCGAGGACCTCCAGCGCAACGCGATCGATCTGGGCGAGCCGGGCCGCGACGCTACCTTCGGCTGGGGACTGATCCAGGCCGGCGGTACGTGCGGTGCCGGCGGTGAAGTCTTCATGCCTGCAAGCGCGACAGAATAAAAAATCCAGGATGTGCGGGAATAGGACGGATCGGGCGTCGTTGTCAGGACATCAACAAGCAAGGAGATGATGACATGACGACCGAGACCATCGACACCCGGCGCCGCGGCCTGCTTGCCAAGATCGCCTTCGGCGCCGCTGCTGTCTACGCGGCTCCCGCGCTGCTCCAGCTCAATCCGGCCAGCGCCTCGGGCTTCAGCGGCGCCTCCGGCAGCCGCCGTTCCTTCAGCGGCCGTCGCGTCCGCCAGGCGCAGCCTGTTCGCAACCCCCGCCCGGTTCGCCAGCCACGCCGCAACACCGGTTCGTTCAGCTAAGCGCAGAGAGGCCCTTTGGGGCCTCCATGCCGTTCACAGGGAAGTATTGCCGCTCTCATGTTGATTGCCCTGGACGGCACGAGCGCCGCCGTCGACATCGCCGACTGCACCGACCTGAAGGCCGCCTTCGATGCTGCGACATCAAGGTGGACTCATCGGCATGTCGCTTCGGCCGACTGGGTCGTCTCGACCGTCGAAAAGCTGGGGCCGGGTCTCTACCGGGTGACCGGAGAGGACGGGCTGTCGGTCGATGCGCCCGCGACGGGTGCGGTCTGCGCTGCTCTGGTCGATGTCGCCGAAGCGATGATGGACGAGTCTCCGGAGCGGCTGTTCCTGCATGGCGGCGGCGTCGAGTTTTCCGGACGATTGGTGATCTTTCCAAGCCGCAGCCATGCGGGCAAGAGCACGCTGGTCACGCGGCTTGCCGCATCCGGACATCGCGTCTTCGGGGACGATATCCTTCCGATCTCCGACGATGACCAGGCCGGCATCGCCGTCGGCATGCCGCCGCGCATCCGGCTGCCACTGCCGGCCGTGGCAACGGATGCGTTCAGACGCTTCGTCGACGCGAGCATCACCAGCGCCGACCATCGCTACGCCTTCGTGCAGCCGCCTGAAGGCGCGCATGCTTGGCGCGGCGAGAAGTGCCCTCTCGGCGCCATCGTGCTCCTCGACCGTCGGGAGTCAGGCAGAGCCGAGCTCGGTCGCGCCATGGAAGGCGACATCCTGCGCACGCTCGTCAGCCAGAACATGGCGCTCGGCACGCAATCCGCAGAGCTTCTCACACGCCTGCATGCCCTGATGGAACGCCTGCCCAGCCTGGTGCTGCGATACAGCGACCTCGAGGACGCGGCGGAGCTTCTCGAACGGACCTTTGCCGCATGGCCGCCGGTGCATGGGGACCTCGAGGCCTTCCCCCTCCCCCAACAGGCGCTTGAACAGGTGCCGGCCGAAGCCGAAGCCGCCTTCGTGCGTAGCCACCCCTATCGCCATGCCGACGGCGTCGACTTGAAGACGGTCGGCGCCGAAATCTTTCTCGCCGGCAGCCAGTCGAACATCTACGCCCTGAACGAGGTCGGCGCGGCGATCTGGTCGCTGATGGACGAGCCGATATCCGCCGACGAGGCCGCAGCGCTTCTCTGCGAGGCCTTTCCCGGCGCCGATCCGCACATCATTGCAGCCGATGTCGCCGCACTCTTTTCGGCGCTGATCGCCGGCGGTTTCATCGTCCACGCCTGATCGAGGCTCTGACGAAATCGATCGCTGGCCCTTGCATTGCCCGCGCCGAAGTGCTGGCTTCCGCCACGACTGACAGGGCATTGCAGGGCACAGGCATGATCAAGACGGACATCGCGCGCAGGGTCTACAACCACACCTGGAAGCTCGACCCCATCATCCGCAGCCTGCTCGACACGGACTTCTACAAGCTCCTGATGCTGCAGATGATCTGGGGACTCTATCGCGATGTCGACGCCACCTTCACGCTGATCAACCGCACCACGTCGGTCCGGCTCGCCGACGAGATCGAAGAGAACGAGCTGCGCGCGCAACTCGACCACGCCCGTACGCTGCGCTTTTCCAAGAAGGAGATGATCTGGCTGGCGGGTAACTCCTTCTACGGCCGCAAGCAGATCTTCCAGCCGGAATTCCTGGCCTGGCTCGCCGATTTCCGCCTGCCGGAATACGAGCTCACCCGTCACGACGGCCAGTTCGTGCTCAATTTCCATGGCCGCTGGCACGACACGACCATGTGGGAAATCCCGGCGCTCGCGATCATCAACGAGTTGCGGTCACGCTCGGCGCTTCGCGACATGGGACGCTTCGCGCTCGACGTGACCTATGCGCGTGCGAAGGCCAAGATGTGGGCCAAGGTCGAGCGGCTGCGCCAGCATCCCGATATTCGCATCTCGGATTTCGGCACACGGCGCCGGCACTCGCATCTCTGGCAGCGCTGGTGCGTCGAGGCGCTCAAGGAAGGCATCGGCGCGTCCTTCACCGGCACCTCGAACGTGCTCCTCGCCATGGATACCGACCTCGAGGCGCTCGGCACCAATGCGCATGAACTGCCGATGGTGCAGGCGGCGCTGACGACCACGGACGAGGAACTGCGTGCCTCGCCATACCGCGTGCTCCAGTCCTGGCAGAGCTATTACGGCGGCAACCTCCTGATCGTGTTGCCCGACGCCTTCGGCACCGCATCCTTCCTGCGCGACGCGCCCGCCTGGGTTGCGGACTGGACGGGCTTTCGCCCCGATAGCGCCCCCCCGATCGAGGGCGGCGAGAAGATCCTGGAGTTCTGGCGCAGGCACGGCCACGACCCGCGCGACAAGCTGCTGATCTTTTCCGACGGCCTCAGCGTCGAGACGATCGAGAAGACGTTCCTGCATTTCCGCGGCAAGGTCCGGATGGCCTTCGGCTGGGGCACCAACCTCACCAACGATTTCATCGACTGCGCGCCCGAATACAACGACCACCTCAAGCCGATCTCGCTCGTCTGCAAGGTGACGAGCGCCAACGGCCAGCCAGCCGTCAAGCTCTCCGACAATGTCGAGAAGGCCACCGGCGACCCGGCCGAAATAGAGCGCTACATCCGCGTCTTCGGCCAGCAGGACCGAGTACGCATGGCGGTGGCCGTCTAGAGCTTCCGCAGCGTCATGAATGCGGTTATGCTCCGCCTTCTCCAAGGGGGATCGAACGATGCTGCGGACGCTGATTGGTAGCCTGGTTCTGGCGGCAGCATCGGTGCCGGCGTCGGCCGGATGCTTCGAGGATCTCGGCCGCACCGGCTGCACCTACGAGGAAAGCTTCAGCGTCGCCGAACTGCGTCGGCTCTCCTGCGACGCGCTCTGGCTCGTGCGCAACTCGATCTACGCAGACCACGCCTACTGCTTCCGGACGCAAGCTGCGATCCAGACCTTCGGCAACGAGGGCTGCCGAACGACCAATGCAGCCAACCTGCCGCTCAATCGCCACGAGCAGACCAACGTCAACCGGATCGTCCGGGTCGAACGCGAGATGGGCTGCCGCTAGAGTTCAGAACCGCCGCGGCAGATAGCGGTATGTGATGACGCCGCAGATTGCCGTGAAGACGGCAAGAGACGCAAAGACCGCTCCGATGCCGAAGAACGCCAGCACGATCGAATAGACCAGCGGCGGCAGAAGGTCGGAGAGGTCGAGATAGGTGCGGTAGACGGCCGTCATGCGTGCCCGCTCGAAGGGATGTACGGCGCGCAAGAAGGCCGACGAGCCGAGCGCATCGAGCGAGATCGCGAAGAATGCGCAGACGAGGAGCAGGCCGCCCGTGACCCATGGTTGGGCTTCACCCGTCGCGGCTGCCGCCAGTTGCGTCACCGCCATCGCCGCGAAGGCCAGTGCCATCACCCGCCGCGCGCCGAAACGCTCGCCCAGACGCCCCCAGTAGATCGCGGTGAAGAGCAGGCCGTTTCCCACCGAGACGAGAATTCCGCCGGCAAGCGCGCCCTCGCCGCCTGCCACCATGAGGATCGGGCCATAGACGAAGAAGGTCGTCCAGAAGCAGGAGCGTCCGAAGGCGATCAGCCAGGCAAGCCGCAACCGCGGCTGGGCGATGAAGCGGCGAATGTTGCGCAAGGGGCTTTGCGGCTTGATCGTGCCCGGCTGGATAGCCTTGTTGACGGAAAGCCGGAACCACCAGAAGAAGGCGCAGAGCACGCCCGCAAAAACGGCGACCGACCCGTGCGCCACGGCCAGCCCGTAGCGCTGGTACAGAAACACCCCCAGCGTCGGCCCCGCGAGCCAGGCCAGCGTCGAGACGGCAAGCCGCAGCGATTCGGTGCGGATGTACTCGTGCCGCCTGATGTGGTCCATGATGTAGAGGTTGAGCGTGATCGACAGCGCGCCGGCGCCGATGATGCGCAGAAACATGCCGGCTGCCTGCCCGGCGATCGTATCCGTGATCATCAGCGCCGAGCCGACCGCGAGGAACAACGCGCCTGCCGTGTAGACCCACCGCCGCGCGAAGCGTTCGATCGCCAGCGGCATCGCGATCGTGCCGATCAGCCCTGCTATGCCGACCAGCGTATAAAGAACCGAGACCGCCTGCTCGCTTGCCAGCAGCGCATAGGCCTGGATCGGGATGACGCTGGCGACGGTCGCCCGCGCCAGCGATTCGACCGAATATAGGATGGCGAACGTCTTGCCGTCGGCGACGCCGGCCGCCGGAAGCCAGATCGGATGCCGCACCTGCGTCGCCATGAAGGTCTCTCCCGGCGCTCACCTTTGCGCGATGCGCGAAGCGTGCGGCGCGACGAAAGCGACCTCGTCTCGCCGGATAGCGTCGGCTTCAGGCAGCGTCCCATTCAGGCGAAAAATCATAGTCGCAGAGCCGGGCGCCCTTGCCCGCAAGCGCGCTGATGGCGGCCATCTCATCGTCGCTCAGCGTGAAGTCGAAGATCGCGAAATTCTCCGCCAGCCGCGCCGTTTTCGTCGTGCGCGGAATGGCGACGACGCCATCCTGCTGCACGTGCCAGCGCAGCACGATCTGGCCCGGCGTCTTGCCGTGACGGGCGGCAGCGTCGCGTACGGCCAGTTCTTCGAACAGCGTTCCGCCTCGGTAGAGCGGGCAGTAGGACACCATCGCCATCCCGGCATCGCGGCAAGCCCGGTAGACCCTCGACTGGTCGAGATAGGGATGGTTCTCGACCTGGTTGGCAACGAGCGGCGCTTCAGACAGCCGGATCGCCTCGGAGAGATGACGGGTCGTGAAGTTCGAGACGCCGATATGGCGCGCCAGACCGTCGGTTTTCACGCGGTTGAGCGCGCCGATGCTCTCGGCGAGCGGGATCGAATCGTTCGGCCAGTGAATGAGAAGCAGATCCACCTGGTCCAGTCCGAGCAGCCTGAGGCTGTTCTCGGCGGATTTGCGCAAATCCTTCTCCGAGAGATTGGTCCACCACACTTTGGTTGTGACGAAGACGTCGTCGCGCGCGATGCCCGACGCGCGCAAGCCGGCACCGACCGCGTCCTCGTTGCCGTACATGGCGGCCGTGTCGAGGTGGCGGTAGCCGGTCTTAAGGGCGTGATCGACGATCTCCGCGCAGGCATCGCCTTTCAGCGTCCAGGTTCCGAGACCCAGGGCTGGGATGGAGGCTCCGTTGGCGACGACGCGGTGCATGGCAAATCCTTTGGCTTGGCGATTGCGGGGCAATCCGTGCTAACGCTCGGCACCCGATCGAGGTTCGACATAATGCCCGCCGCCACCCAAGACAAACGCCGCCTCGAGACGATCGACCTTGCCCGCGGTATCGCGCTGGTCGCCATGGTCATCTACCATTTCACTTGGGACCTGGAGTTCTTCGGCTACACCGAGCCGGGCACGGCGGCATCGGGCGGCTGGCGTCTCTTTGCCCGCTCCATCGCCTCCTCGTTCCTGTTCCTCGTCGGCGTCAGCCTCGTGCTCGCACAGGGCAAGACGTTCCGGCTGGTGCCATTCCTGAAGCGGCTCGGCATGATCGTCGGCGCGGCGCTGGTCATCACCGTGGCCACCTATTTCGCCACCCCCGGCAATTTCATCTTTTTCGGCATCCTGCACCAGATCGCCCTGGCAAGCGTATTGGGCCTCGCCTTCCTGCGCCTGCCCATCCTGGTCGTGATCGCAGCTGCAATCGCCATCATCGCCGCACCAAATGTCCTGCGCGCCGATATCTTCAACCACCCGGCCCTGCTCTGGGTCGGACTGTCGACCCAGTTGCCGCGCTCCAGCGATTACGTGCCCCTGTTCCCGTGGTTCGGCGTGGTTCTGCTCGGCATGGCCGCCGCCCGTCTGGCGCTTACGGCTGGTCTCGTCGAGCGCTTGCGCGGCGTGACCTACGGTCGCTGGTCGTCGCCGCTGCAGTGGATCGGCCGGCACTCGCTCGGCTTCTATCTTGTCCACCAGCCTGTGCTGATCGGCCTTCTCTTCCTCGTCTCGCAGGTCTTTCCCGCACCCGCCCAGGACCCGTCGGACGCGTTTTCGAATGCCTGCCTCGCGCAGTGCTCGGAAATCAACGACGCCGCCTTCTGCCAGGCCTATTGCGGCTGCGTGCTTGCCGAGATCGAGACTGCGGGCCGCATCGACGAAGTCTTCGCCGGCGGCGAGCGGGAAGATACGAGCCAGTGGCTTGAGCAGACAGCTGCCGCCTGTACCATGAACGCACTTCCGCAAATGGAGGATTTGCCCGGATGAACGAACTGCACGAACGCCCGTCGAGATTTCCCTGGCCGCCGCTGATCTATATCGGCGCGGTTGCGCTCGCGATCGTGCTTGGCTTCGCCGTGCCGCTGCCGTGGATGTGGGGGCCGCTCGCCGATTTCCTCCTCGGCATCGGGGTTCTGGTGGCGGGCGGCGGCATCGTGATCGTCGTGCTCGCCATCAAGGCGCTGGCGACGGCAAAGACGACCGCGAGCCCGGTCAAGGCCGCCGAGCATCTCGTGACGGACGGGCCCTATTCCTTCAGCCGCAACCCGATCTATCTCGGCAACACCATGGTGATGACCGGGCTATGGCTGATGTCCGGCAATCTGTGGTTCCTGGCGCTCTCGATCGTCGCCGCGCTTGCCACGCAGAAGCTTGCGATCGAGCCGGAGGAGAAGCATCTCGATCTGCGCTTCGGTCGCCGCTACCGCGACTGGGCAAAGCACACGCGCCGCTGGTTCTGACCCGCAGCTTCAGGTGTTTACGCCGAGCTCCGCAAGGCGCTCGACACAGGACTCTTCCGCCTGGTCGAGGTCGGACAGCGTCTCCTCGAGGTCGCGCCGCTTCTGGCGCAGATCCTCGCGCTTTTCCTGGATGCGCGTCAGCATGAGCTTGAGCTGCCCGACTTCGCCGGGCGGCTCGCGATACATGTTGATGATCTCGCGGATTTCGGCGATCGAGAAGCCGAGGCTGCGGCCGCGCATGATCTGGCGGACGAGGTGGCGGTCTGACGGGCGAAACAGCCGCGTCCGGCCGCGGCGCACCGGTGCCACCAGACCCTCGTCCTCATAAAAGCGAAGCGTGCGCGTGGAGATGCCGAACTCGCGGGTCAGTTCCGTGATCGTGTAGAATTCCCGCATCTGTTCCTGACCGCGTGATGACGGCCGGACCATGCCACGGCACTTACGTAAAAGTCAATTTTGCCAGCTCGCCTACAGGAAGCCGAACCACCACGATGCAAGGCCGAGGAAGGCAAAAAAGCCGATCACGTCGGTAATCGTCGTGACGAACACCGCCGACCCGACGGCTGGATCCGCCCCAAACCGGTCGAGCAGAAGCGGCACGAGGATGCCTCCGAGGGCCGCCGTCAGCATGTTGATCGTCATCGCTGCCGCGATGATGAAGCCGATTTCCGGCTGGAACCAGAACCCCGCCACAAGTCCGATCAGCGTCGCGAAAATCATGCCGTTGATCAGCCCGACACCGATCTCGCGCCGGATGACGCGCCCGGCATTGTAGATGTCGATGTCCTTGGTCGCGAGCGCGCGCACCGTCACCGTCATCGTCTGGGAGCCCGCATTGCCTCCCATGCCCGCCACGATCGGCATCAGGACCGCCAGTGCGACAACCTGCTCGATCGTCGCATCGAACAGCCCGATGACGGAGGCGGCCAGGAAGGCCATCACGAGATTGACGAGAAGCCACGGCACGCGCGAACGCGATGTGGACAGGATGCTGTCCGAAAGTTCCTCGTCGCCGACGCCGCCCATGCGCAAAAGGTCTTCCTCGGCCTCCTGCTGGATCACGTCGACGACGTCGTCGATCGTCAGCACGCCGACGAGGCGCTCGTTCTCGTCGACGACGGCGGCCGAGAGAAGGTCGTACTGCTCGAAGACCTGCGCCGCTTCCTCCTGGTCCATCGTGGCCGGGATGGCATGCCGCGTCTCGTGCATGATCTCGGAAATGCCGACATGCCGCTTGGTGCGCAGGATCTGGTCCAGATCGACCGCGCCGACGAGCTTGAACGTCGGATCGATGACAAAGATCTGCGTGAAGGATTCCGGCAGGTTCTCGTCTTCGCGCATGTAGTCGATCGTCTGGCCAACGGTCCAGAACGGCGGCACCGCGACGAATTCCGTCTGCATGCGCCGGCCGGCCGTCTCTTCCGGATAATCCAGCGAGCGGCGCAGCCGGATGCGCTCGGTGAACGGCAACTGCGCCAGGATCTCGTCCTGGTCTTCCTTGTCGAGGTCTTCGAGAATGTAGACCGCGTCGTCCGAATCGAGCTCCTGCACCGCCTTGGCGATCTGGTCGTTCGGCAGCGATTCGACGATGTCGAGGCGGATCGCCTCGTCGACTTCCGTCAGGGCGGTGAAGTCGAAATCCTGGCCGAGCAGGCGCACGAGGGCGCGGCGCTGGTCGGGGTTCAGCGCCTCGAGAATGTCGCCGATTTCGGAATTGTGGCGGTCGGCGACGGCGCGGCGAAGCTCGAGCGTATCACGGTCGGCGATAGCCGCCCCGATATGCGCAAGGAAGTCTTGCGCGACTGCGCCTTCCTCATTGTAGATGTCGGTGAAGGTGCGCTCGTCGGCGGCCTGCGACGTCGCGCTGTTGTCTGCCTCGCTCATGCGCCGCTCCCTTGTTCAGGGGCACGACCTGATACCGCCGCGCCATCGCGTTCGCGCAGCCCCGAGGCTGCCTGCAGATGCCAATGTCGGGATCGGAGAGGTCCGTGCGGGTTCCGGGTTCAAGCCTGTCTGTCATGATGCGGGGCCCTCGTAAAGGGCCCCGCGACGGCACTTTTTAAGGACATTGCGCCGCTATTCGATGACGGCGCACGCATAGCGATCGCCCGCATCACCGGCAGGCTGGCTCCGGTAGTCGTCCGTCCCGCCATGGATCATCAGCGAGCGGCCGAGGATGCCGGCATCGCCTTCGTCGAGCGTGACCATTGTGTTGAAGACCTGTGCCCGCAGGACCCCGTCCTCGCCGACATACTGGTTCGGCATGTCGCCCGCGTGCGGGCCACCCTCGGCGAGATAGCCGTGCTCGGCATCGGTCGGATTGAAATGGGCGCCTGCCGATTCATGATCGGTGGTGTGGTCGCAGGAGCCCGTCTCGTGAACGTGGAAGGCGACCCACTCGCCGGCCGGCAGCCCGCTGACCTCGAGGTCGATCAGGACGCCCTGCGCCGTACCCGTGATTGTCGCGGTGCCGTTTTCAGTGCCGTCCCGGTCGACGAACCGTACGCTGCGCTCTTCCTGCGCAAGCGCCACGCCTGAGCCAAGCGCGACCACAGCTGCGAGGGTGATGATTCTCTTCATGCCGCATCTCCTGAAACGGGGCTGCGGGGTCGAGACGGATGTCTCATCCTCTCCCGTCAGCCCGATTGGACTGAAGGGGAAAGAGGCTGCGGCCGGAAGGGTTCCGACTGCGTTGGCACACTATGTCGTGGAGAGAATTTCCACTGGTGCGGTCGAGAAGACTCGAACTTCCACGGGTTGCCCCACAGCGACCTCAACGCTGCGCGTCTACCAATTCCGCCACGACCGCCCGTGGGAAATGCGCGGCCTCAGCCGGCTCGCGGCATGTAGCAAATAGGGTTGTGCTAAACAAGCCTGTCTCTCCGCCTTTTACCGACAAAAGCGCGGACGTACCGTCAAGGGTGGACGGCTGCGCGCCGAGCCGCCATATCTCGGGTGCGACGCAAGTGGATGTCACCGGATGCGACTAGGGCAAAACGCTGGATTCCTGGCCATCGACGGCAGCCCGCCGGTGCTGTGGACCCGCTCGCGCGGCCTCGTCCCCTACCCCGCGGCGCTGGCCGAAATGGAACGCCATGCCGCGGCCATTGCCGACGGCACCGCGCCCGAGCGGGTCTGGTTCCTGGAGCATCCGCCGCTTTACACGGCCGGCACCAGCGCACGGGCCGACGACCTCGTCGATCCGCAGCGCTTCCCGGTCTTCGCGGCCGGGCGTGGCGGCGAGTACACCTATCATGGGCCTGGCCAGCGCGTGGCCTATGTGATGCTCGACCTGAAGCGGCGCCGGCAGGACGTTCGCGCTTTTGTCGGCGCGCTCGAAGGTTGGATCATCGGAGCGCTGGCTGGGCTTGGCGTCGAAGGCGAGACCCGCACCGACCGGGTTGGTGTATGGGTGCGAAGGGCGCCGCCTCACCCGGAAGGCACAGAGCACAAGATCGCGGCGATCGGCATTCGCCTGCGCCGCTGGGTCAGCTTCCACGGCATTTCATTGAATGTCGCGCCCGACCTCGACCATTTCGGTGGCATCGTGCCGTGCGGAATCAGGGATCACGGCGTCACCAGCCTCGCCGATCTCGGCAAGCCGGCGGACATGGCGACGGTCGACGCCGCGTTGCGCTCGTCTTTTGAGGCGATGTTCGGGGCAACGGACACGGCAGACGAACCGATCGACGTGGAGACCGCTGCATGAAAACGCCGATGACCCTGGGCATCGCGGTGATGCTGAGCCTCGCCGGCCCGGCCCTCGCCCAGCAGCAAAGCGACGTCATCGCGCCCGAGGCTGCGACCAGAACGATGCCGGCAGCACGCACAGCCACAGGGCAGCGTTTCATGGTGGCTGCCGCCAACCCGCTCGCCGTCGACGCGGGCGCCGACATCCTGCGGCGCGGCGGCAGTGCAGCCGATGCTCTCGTCGCCATCCAGACGGTGCTCGGCCTCGTCGAGCCGCAATCATCCGGCCTCGGCGGCGGTGCGTTCCTGCTCTGGTACGATGCCGCAACGCAGACACTGACGACGTTCGACGCCCGCGAGACCGCGCCGGCTGCGGCTGATGGCACTCTTTTCCTGGACGATCAGGGGCAGCCGCTCGATTTCTTCGATGCCGTCATCGGCGGACGGTCGGTCGGCGTGCCGGGCATACCGCTCTTGCTGGAGACGGTTCACAAGCGTTTCGGGCGGCTCGACTGGAAGTCGCTGCTCGATCCCGCGATCACGCTTGCTGAGGCAGGCTTCGAAGCTTCGCCACGGCTCGCCGAACTCGTTGCCGGCGATGTCGGTCGGCTCGACACGCAGGCGGCCGCCGCTCGGTATTTCTTCGGCGGTTCCGGCACGCCGATTGCCGCCGGCAGCGTGCTGGTCAATCGCGACTACGCCCGCACACTCTCCCTCTACGCTGAAGAGGGCGCACAAACCTTCTATCGGGGAGCGCTGGCGCATTCGATCGTCAACGCCGTCACGAGCCATCCGACGAACCCGGGCGGCCTGACACTCGATGATCTTTCATCCTACACGGTCATCGAGCACGATCCTGTCTGCGTTCCCTATCGCGGCACCGAGGTGTGCGGCATGGGGCCGCCCTCGTCCGGTGGCATCGCGATCGGGCAGATCCTCGCAATGGTCGAGGCTTTTGACCTTGCCACGCTCGGGCCGGACGACCCCGTGGCTTGGCGCATCATCGGCGATGCCACCCGCCTCGCCTTCGCCGATCGCGGGCTCTACGTTGCTGACACCGATTTCGTGCGGGTGCCGGACGGCCTGCTTGACCGTGACTATCTCTCGTCACGGGCCGCGCTCATCCAGCGAGATACGGCCATCCCGCAATCGGAGTTGAAACCCGGCGAGCCTCCCTGGGACAAGGCCGAAATCCGGGTCGAAGGCCGCGACCTGCCGCAGGAAGCGACGACGCACATCGTCGTGGTGGACGAAGAAGGCAATGTGGCCTCAATGACGTCGTCGATCGAAAACGCCTTCGGCTCGCGCCTCATGGTCGGCGGCTTCCTGCTCAACAACCAGTTGACCGACTTTTCCTTCGAACCCGAAGCCGACGGCAAGGCTGTGGCGAACCGCGTCGAAGGCGGCAAGCGTCCCCGCTCCTCGATGGCGCCAACCATCGTTTTTGGGCCGGATGGCAAGCCGCTCCATGTTCTCGGCTCGCCGGGCGGCGCGAGCATCATTCCCTATGTGGCGAACACTCTGATCAGGCTGATCGATTGGCAGCAGCCGATGGCAGACGCCATCGCCGCACCGCACCTCAACAACACCTTCGGCACCTATGTGCTGGAAGCCGGTACGCCTGCCGAAAGCTTTGCCGCCGATCTCCAGGCCCTAGGCTACGAGACCGCGATCCGCGACCTCAACTCAGGCCTGCATGGAGTCACCATTGAAGCTGACCGCCTGACGGGCGCAGCCGACCCTCGCCGGGAGGGATCGGCCGAAGGCGGGTAGATCAGAATGCGCCGAGCCAGAGCGAGACCATCACGCAGAAGGCCGAGATCGAAATGAGCGAGGCGACGTCCTTGGCGAGAGTGGTCATGGTTCATCTCCGTTTTCTGTCTATGTTCTCTTCTTATACCCTGTTTGTTCTAATGTCGAGTCGTAACGTAAGGTGAGTGATTGCCGGCCGCAGACATGGCCGACATCCGCCCTTTCCATTTATGTCAGAGTGTGACGACGCGCCCGCGGTCGATGGTCACGCGCCGGTCCATGCGCGCGGCGAGCTCGTGATTGTGCGTCGCGATGAGCGCCGTCAGGCCCGACTGGCGCACGAGCGCTTCAAGCGCGTTGAAGACGTAGCTCGCCGTCTCGGGATCGAGATTGCCAGTCGGCTCGTCCGCCAGCAGAAGAAGCGGCGCATTGGCGACGGCGCGTGCGATCGCCACGCGCTGCTGCTCGCCGCCGGAGAGCTCCGACGGACGGTGATGCCCGCGATGGCCGATCTTCATGTAGTCGAGAAGCTGGCGTGCGCGTTCCGTCGCTTCCTTCTGCGACAGGCCGCGGATGAGCTGCGGCAGCATGATGTTCTCGGTCGCCGTGAACTCCGGCAGGAGATGGTGGAACTGGTAGACGAAGCCGATATCGTTGCGGCGCACGGCGGTGCGTTCGTCGTCGTTCAGCGTCGAGCAGTTGCGTCCGCCGAGCATCACCTCGCCATCGTCCGGCTTCTCGAGGAGGCCGGCCGTATGCAGGAGCGTCGACTTGCCGGCACCCGATGGCGCCACCAGCGCCACCATCTCGCCCTTGACGAGGGTGAAGTCCGCACCATCGAGGATGACGAGCTCGCGCTCGCCCTGCACGTAGCGACGTTCGACGCCGGTCAGCTGGAGCAGCGGTTCGCCGGCCATCATTCGTATCTCAGCGCTTCGACCGGATCGAGCTTGGCCGCCCGCCAGGCCGGAAACAGTGTGGCGAGAAACGACAGGCCGAGCGCCATGAGAACGACCGAGATCGTCTCGCCCGTGTCCATGCGCGCCGGCAGCTGCGACAGGAAGTAGAGCTCCGGATCGAAGATCGTGGTGCCCGAAAGCCAGGAGAAGAACTGGCGGATCGATTCGACGTTAAGACAGACGATGACGCCGAGGATGACGCCGGCAATCGTGCCCGTCACGCCGATCGCCGCTCCGGTCATGAGGAAGATGCGCATCACCGAGTTTCGCGTCGCGCCCATCGTCCGCAGGATCGCGATGTCGCGGCCCTTGTCCTTCACCAGCATGATGAGGCCGGAAATGATGTTGAGTGCGGCGACGAGCACGATCAGCGTCAGGATCATGAACATCACGTTGCGCTCGACCTGCAGCGCGGAGAAGAAGGTCTGGTTGCGCTGGCGCCAGTCGGTTACGAACACCTGCCGCTGTGCCGCCTCCTCGATCGCCGGTCGCAGCGTGTCGACAGCGTCCGGATTGGCTACATAGAGTTCGATCGACTGCGCCGCGCCCTCCTGGTTGAAGTAGAGCTGGGCCTCCTCGATCGGCATGAAGATGATCGCCGCGTCATATTCCGACATGCCGACCTCGAAGATCGCGGTCACCGGATAGTTCTTCTGGCGGGGCGTCATGCCGAAAGGAGTCACGTCTCCTTCGGGCGAGATCAGCAGGATGGAATCGCCGAGAGTAAGCCCGAGTCGCTCCGCCATGCGGGAGCCGATCGCCACCCCGTCTCCGGCCGCAAACGGCACCAGCGAGCCCTGACGAATGTTTTCGGCCACGCTATGCATCTCGGTGAGGTCTTCGGCCTCGATCCCGCGCACGAGTGCGCCCGTGCCGGCGCCGATGCGACCCGAGGCGAATACTTGCCCCTCCACCAGCGGCACGGCCAATGTCACGCCGTTTATGCCTTCGAGCCGCTGCGCGACGGCGTCGTAATCCGTCAGCCGCGCATCGATCGGCTGCACGATCATGTGGCCGTTCACGCCCAGGATGCGGTCGAGCAGCTCCGCGCGGAAACCGTTCATCACCGCCATGACGATGATCAGCGTCGCGACGCCTAGCATGATCCCGACGAACGAGATCGAGGCAATCACGGAGATCACCGTCTCCTTGCGCTTGGAGCGCAGATAGCGCCAGGCGACCATGCGCTCGAAGCCTGAAAAGGCGCCAGCGCCGGCCGGCTTGGCGGCCGTCCGCGTCGACGCAGGCGCCTGCTGCGCGATCTCGCTCATCCACGCACTCCAAAGCGGGCGACGACGTCGCCGAGCGCGATCGCCTCGCGTTCGCCAGTCGCCCGGTTTTTGATCTCGGCCTGCCCCTCGCCGACGCCGCGCGGGCCGACGATGATCTGCCACGGCACGCCGATCAGGTCGGCGCTGGCGAACTTTCCGCCGGCACGCTGGTCTGTATCGTCGTAAAGCACCTCGACGCCCTTGGCCGACAAGGCATCGTAGAGTGTCTCGCAGGCGCCGTCGCAGGCAGCGTCGCCGGCCTTCATGTTGATCAGCACGACGTCGAAGGGCGACACGCTTTCAGGCCAGATGATGCCTGCTTCGTCATGGCTCGCCTCGATAATCGCGGCGATCAGGCGCGTCGGGCCGATGCCGTATGAGCCCATGGAGACGTAATGCTCCTTGCCGTCCGGACCCTGCACCTTGGCGCCCATCGGCTTGGAATACTTCTCGCCGAAATGGAAGATGTGACCCACCTCGATGCCTCGCGCCGAAAGCTGCTGGTCGGCCGAGACCGTATTCCAGGCCTCTTCGTCGTGCATCTCGTCCGTCGCGGCGTAAGGTGTGGTCCAGGCCTTCACGATGCCGTCGATTTCGGCATCGTCGGCATAGTTCACGCCTTCGCCCGGCACCTGCAGGTCGAGATAGTCGCGCGCGCAGTAGACCTGGCTCTCGCCGGTCTCTGCGAGGATGATGAATTCGTGGCTGAGGTCGCCGCCGATAGGGCCAGTATCGGCGCGCATGGGGATCGCCTTGAGGCCCATCCGCGTGAAGGTGCGCAGGTAGGACACGAACATGCGGTTGTAGGCGGCGCGCGCGCCCTCATAGTCGAGATCGAAGGAATAGGCGTCCTTCATCAGAAACTCGCGGCCCCGCATCACGCCGAATCGCGGACGCACCTCGTCACGGAACTTCCACTGGATGTGGTAGAGATTGAGCGGCAAGTCCTTGTACGACTTCACGTAGGAGCGGAAGATTTCCGTCACCATCTCCTCGTTGGTCGGCCCGAAGAGCAGCTCGCGCTCCTGCCGGTCGGTGATGCGCAGCATCTCCTTGCCGTAATCGTCGTAGCGACCGCTCTCGCGCCAAAGCTCCGCCGACTGGATGGTCGGCATCAGGATCTCGAGCGCTCCGGCGCGATCCTGCTCCTCGCGGATGATCCTGCACACCTTGTCGAGCACGCGCTTGCCGAGCGGCAGCATCGTGAACGATCCCTGCCCCTGCTGGCGGATCATTCCGGACCGCAGCATCAGGCGGTGAGACACGATTTCCGCTTCACGCGGATTCTCTTTGAGAATGGGCAGGAAGTAACGCGACAGACGCATGGGGTGATGGACCTGGGATATGGAGCGGAAAGGCGGAATCGAACCGTCTCCGCAGGCTCGATCTGCACGCGCTTCATAGCCATTTCAAGGCGGCAAGGAAACCCGCTGCGGCGCACGGCGTACCCCTTCGTACGCCGGCCGAAATTTTAGCCTTGAATTGCCGCGTCATTGTGCAGCGCAGCACATTCTGCGACCGATGGACGCGATTTTCCTCGTGACATCCGTATGACGGATGTTCTAGTGTCGTCACATAACGAGAGGGCAGAAAGATTTTCTGCTTTCCAGCGCGGTCAAAGTCTTGGGAGGATGTGGTCCAGGCGCGTAATTCGCAGCCGCCGAGCAGTCGGAAAACGGATCGGACGCGTTAAATTGCAAGGCTTCGGCCTTGCATTTTTTTTGAGCAGATTTTGGAGATCGACCGATCAGCAGCGCTGATCCGCTGCCGCTATGGGTTGACTCGGATGTCCGGAACGAAGTTCGGGATGTCGTCGAAGGAATACCCAAGCCCCCAGGTCACGCCGAAGAACGCGCCGAGGATGATGCCCGTGACGAGCGTGGTGAGCAGCACCACGCGCAGCATGCGGGGCGCGGCCGGAGCGCTCTCCGTCGTGCCGAGGATGACCTTGCCCTCATCGGCCTGCGACCGCACGCCGAGCGGCAGGATGGCGAAAAGCACCGTCCACCAGATAATGAAGCCGAGCGCGAGAACCGTGACCCAGGCCATGGCGATCAGACCTGCTCGAGCTCGACGAGCGTGCCGTTGAAATCCTTTGGGTGAAGGAAGAGCACCGGCTTGCCATGCGCCCCGATCTTCGGCTCGCCATCGCCGAGCACGCGCGCACCGCCGGCCTTCAGGCGATCACGCGCAGCAATGATATCGTCGACCTCGTAGCAGACGTGATGCATGCCGCCCGCGCCATTGCGATCGAGAAAGGCCTGGATAGGCGAGGTCTCGCCCAGCGGCTCGAGGAGCTCGATCTTGGTGTTGGGCAGTTCCACGAACACGACCGTCACCCCATGCTCGGCCAGCACCTGCGGCTGTGAAACCCGGGCACCTAGCGTATCGCGATAGGTCGCGGTCGCGGCCTCAAGGTCCGGCACCGCTATCGCAACGTGGTTGAGGCGTCCAAGCATCGTTCGGTCCTGTCGTTCAGCGCGTCACGAACACCGTGACAATCGGCTTCTTGCCCCAGGCTTCGTTGGCGGCAGCGCGCACGGCGCGTCGGACCGCTTCCGTCACCAGATCGAGATCCTTTCGCCTGCCGCGGGGGATCGAGTCCACCGCGCCGATCGCCGCATCCAGCATCAGGTCTTCGAGAAGCTCGCCCGCACGGTCCTTTTCCGGCAGGCCGATCGCGACGAGGTCGGGATCGTCGATCAGCTCGTAGCGCTCGTCGATGATCAGGTTGAGAACCACATGCCCTGCGAAGGACAACTTGCGCCGGTCGCGCACGCCGATCTGGTCCTCGTTGCCGATCAGGCGGCCATCCTTGAAGACGCGGCCGAACGGCACCTTGGTGATGACACCCGCCTCGCCGGGCGCCAGCCGCACCATGTCGCCATTGCGCGCCTGGACGACCTTGGCGACCCCGTTTGCAAGCGCGAAATTGCCCTGGCCGACGAGATGCGCAGCCTCGCCATGGACCGGCACGAGCACCTTCGGCCGCACCCATTCATACATGCGCTTCAGCTCCGCCTGACGCGGATGGCCGGAGACGTGCACGAGCGCGTCCGTGTCCTCCAGAACCTTGATGCCCCGGTCGATGAGGTTGTTCTTGATCTCGAGGATCGCCTTCTCGTTGCCGGGGATCGTACGCGAGGAAAACACGACGAGGTCGCCCGCCGTCAGCGCGACGTGCTTGAACTCGTCGCGCGCCAGCTTGGCAAGCGCCGCACGCGGCTCGCCCTGGCTGCCGGTGCAGAGCACGACGACGTTCTCGCGCGGAATGTAGCCATAGTCGACTTCGGCGAGGAAAGGCGGCAGGTCCTGCAGGTAGCCGAGCTCGCCGGCCACATCGATGACGCGCTGGAGCGAGCGGCCCATGACGAGAACCTGACGCCCGCAATCGCGCGCGGCCTCGGCGATCGAGCGGATACGCCCGACATTGGACGAGAAGGTCGTGACGGCCACCCTGCCCTCGGCCGCCATGATGACGGAGCGAAGCCCTTCGCCGACGGCCTGCTCGGGCGGCGATTCGCCGGTGCGCAGCGCGTTGGTGGAATCGCACATCATGGCGATCACGCCGGCGTCGCCGAGCGCCTTGAAGCGGGCCTCGTCCGTCAGCGGGCCGATCTCCGGTCGCGGATCGAGCTTCCAGTCGCCGGTGTGGACGACCGTGCCGAGCGGCGTAGTGATCGCAAGCGAGACAGGCTCGGGGATCGAATGCGTGACCGGGACCGCCTCGATCCGGAACGGACCCACGTCGAAGGTCTCGCCCGCCTTGTAGATCGTCACAGGGATCTTCGGCGCACCCGCCTCGCCCTCGCGCTTGGCCTGCAGGAGGCCGGCGGCGAACGGCGTCATCCAGACCGGCACCTTCAGTTTGGGCCAGATGTCGAGAAGCGCGCCGTAATGGTCCTCGTGGGCATGCGTGATGACCATGCCCACGACGCGGTCGAGCTGGCTTTCGATGTATCGCGTGTCCGGCAGCACCAGATCCACGCCGGGCAGCGTCAGGTCCGGGAAGGTGACGCCGCAATCGACGATCATCCACTGACGGTGGCTCGCAGGCCCGAAGCCGTAGAGCGCGAAGTTCATGCCGATCTCGCCGACGCCGCCCAGCGGGCAGAAAACCAGTTCGTCCTTGCCGCTCATCGGTATGCTCGCATCAATTCTGCCTCGCTGTCGCGACGGCGCCGAAATGAACGTCGCCGGCCGCAATTGTCATGCGCCTTCCGTCATCGGTACGGATGACGAAACGCAGGTCCTCATCAATCTCCTCGAAGCGGCCGCGTGCGACCCCCTCGCCCGTCTGGACGGCGACGTCCTCGCCGAGCCCGGCCGCCCGTGCAAGCCACCGGCGCCGTATCTCGGCGGCCCCGCCTGCACCGCGCCATGTAGAGTAGATTTCGCTCCAGGCATCACTCAGCGCCAGAAACAGCTCGTGGGCACCAGCCGAGCCGCCGAGCGCTTTCAAGGAGGTCGCAGGATAGGGCGTATCTTGAGGATGCGATACGACGTTCACGCCGATGCCGATGGCGAGCGCATAGGCCTCCTGCCCCAGAAGCCGCGATTCGAGCAGGATGCCGGATAGCTTCGCCCCTCCTGCCAGCACGTCGTTAGGCCATTTGAGCACGAAGCGCCGGTTTGCGGACGCGCCCGCATCGGCGGCAATCGCAATCGCCAGGCTCGGCTCGACCGCTTCGAGCGCAGTCATCAACGCGAGACCCGCGACGAAACCGCAGGCGGCCGCCTGGCTGAGCGGAAAGTCCGGCGTCAGGAGAAGCGTCGCGGCGAGGTTGCCCTTGCTGTCGAGCCAGGCGCGGCCGCGCCGGCCCCGCCCCTGCGTCTGGTTGTCGGTGACGAACCAGACCGGTCCCTTTTCACCCGCTGCCGCAGCATCGAGCGCGAGCGCATTGGTCGAGCCGGCTTCCTCGAAGCGCGTTACGCGGTACCCGTCGAGCGCCGCCCGCGGCGCAAGCGCAAATCCCATCCGTCAGAAGAAGCTGCGTGCGGCGGCTTCGGCGACGGCGCTGATCGGTCCGCCGACGAGGACGTAGAACAGGATGAAGGCCCCCGACACACCGAGCACGAGCCGCAGCTCGCCCGCCATGGGCTGGAAGCCGCCGACCGGCTGGTCGAACCACATCAGCTTGATGATGCGCAGGTAGTAATAGGCACCGACCACGGAAGCGAGCACGCCGATGATGGCAAGCGCGTAGAGCCCCGCCTCGATCGCCGCCATGAAGACGTACCACTTCGCCCAGAAGCCCGCGAGCGGCGGGATGCCGGCCAGCGAGAACATCAGGATGGTGAGGATGGTCGCCATGACGGGATTGGTGGACGACAGCCCGGCGAGATCGTCGATCTGCTCGACATTGCCTTCCTTGCGGCGCATCGCGAGGATGAAGGCGAAGGTGCCGAGCGTCATGACCATATAGATGGCCATGTAGATCACGACGCCGCGCACGCCCTCGACTGAATTAGCTGCTAGCCCGACCAGCGCGAAGCCCATATGGGCGATCGAAGAATAGGCCATCAGGCGTTTGATGTTGGTCTGCCCGATCGCCGCGAACGCGCCGAGCGCCATGGATGCGATCGAGATGAAGACGACGATCTGCTGCCAGTCGGCCGCGACCGGCTGGAAGGCGCCTACCGTCACGCGTACCGTCAGCGCCATGGCTGCAAGCTTCGGCGCGGCTGCGAAGAACGCCGTCACCGGCGTCGGCGCGCCTTCATAGACGTCTGGCGTCCACATGTGGAACGGCACGGCCGAAATCTTGAAGGCAAGCCCGGCCATTACGAAGACGAGGCCGAAGACGAGGCCGAGCTGGCGCTCGGTGCCTGACAGCGCGGCCGCGATGGCGTCGAAGCCGGTGTTACCGGTGTAGCCGTAGACGAGGCTGATGCCGTAGAGAAGCATGCCCGACGACAGCGCGCCGAGCACGAAATACTTCAGGCCGGCCTCGGTGGAGCGGACATTGTCGCGGTTGATGGCGGCGACCACGTAGAGCGCCAGCGACTGCAGCTCGAGCCCCATATAGAGCGCGATCATGTCGTTGGCCGAGATCATCAGCATCATGCCGAGCGTGGCGAGCAGGATCAGGACCGGATACTCGAACCGGTCGAACCGCTCGGCCTTGGCGAAGCCGACCGACATCACGAGCGTGACCAGCGAGCCGATAAGCGTCAGCACCTTCATCGTGCGCGCGAACGGATCGTTGATGAAGGCACCGCCGAAGCCGATGCCGTCCTCCGCAAACAGCACCATCCAGCCGCAGGCGACGATCAGCACCGCGACCGCGAGCCCCATCACGGTCGTGTTGGCGCGCTCGCCGGAGAACGCGCCCACCATCAGCAACACCATGGCGCCGATGGCGAGGATCAACTCGGGGGCCGCAAGAACCAGGCTGGCGGAAAGATCGAGGGTCATTCTTACTGTCCCGAAGCGGCGCTCTGCACGCCTTCGATGGAGAGGGTGACGCTGTTGACCAGCGCTTCGACCGAGGCATTGGTCGTGTCGAGGATGGCCGACGGGTAGACGCCGAAGAAGATGACCAGCGCGACGAGCGGATAGATGATCGCCTTTTCGCGCGTGCTCATGTCGAGGAGGCCCTTGAGACTGTCCTTGGTCAGAGCGCCCAGCACGACACGGCGGTAGAGCCACAGCGCATAGGCCGCCGAGAGCACCACACCCGTCGTCGCGAAGAAGGCGACCCAGGTGTTGACCTTGAACGCCGCGATCAGCGTGAGGAACTCGCCGACGAAGCCGCTCGTACCCGGCAGTCCGACATTGGCCATCGTCAGGATCAGGAAGACGACGGCGTATTTCGGCATGTTGTTCACGAGGCCGCCATAGGCCGCGATCTCGCGGGTGTGCATGCGGTCGTAGACGACGCCGACGCACAGGAAGAGCGCGCCCGAGATCAGGCCGTGCGAAAGCATCTGGAAGATGCCGCCCTGGATGCCTTCGACGTTCATCGCGAAGATGCCCATGGTCACGAAGCCCATATGGGCGACGGACGAATAGGCGATGAGCTTCTTGATGTCCTCCTGCATCAACGCCACCAGCGAGGTGTAGATGATGGCGACGACCGACAGCGTGAACACCAGCGGCTGGAAGAACAGCGACGCTTCCGGGAACATCGGCAGCGAGAAGCGCAGGAAGCCGTAGCCGCCCATTTTCAGGAGCACGCCTGCGAGGATCACCGAGCCTGCCGTCGGCGCCTCGACGTGGGCGTCAGGCAGCCAGGTGTGGACCGGCCACATCGGCATCTTCACCGCGAAGGACGCGAAGAAGGCGAGCCAGAGCCATGTCTGCATCGAGGACGGGAACTGGTGCGCAAGCAGCGTCGGGATGTCCGTCGTGCCGGCCTGCCAGAACATCGCCATGATGGCGAGCAGCATCAGCACGGAGCCGAGCAGCGTGTAGAGGAAGAACTTGTAGGACGCGTAGACGCGCCTTTTGCCGCCCCAAACGCCGATGATGATGAACATCGGAATGAGGCCCGCCTCGAAGAACACGTAGAACAGCACGATGTCGAGCGCGCAGAACACGCCGATCATCAGCGTCTCGAGGATCAGGAAGGAGATCATGTACTCCTTCACGCGGCTGCCGATCGCTTCCCACGACGCCAGGATGCACAGCGGCATCAGGAACGTCGTCAGGATGACGAACAGCATCGAAATGCCGTCGACGCCCATGTGGTAGGAGATGCCGGAGTCCAGCCAGGCGACCTTCTCCACCATCTGGAAGCCGGCGTAGTTCGTGTCGAAGCCGATCCAGATGAACAGCGACAGCACGAAGGTGAACGCCGTCGTCAGGAGCGCGACATTGCGGATGTTGCGGCGCGCGGCCTCCCCGTCATCCCTGATCAGGAGGATCAGGAGCGCGCCGACGAGCGGCAGGAAGGTGACCGTGGATAGGATGGGCCAGTCGGTCATGGTCTAGAAGGATCCCCCGAGCATCATCCAGGTCACGAGCGCGGCCACGCCGATCAGCATCGCGAAGGCATAGTGGTAAAGGTAGCCGGACTGCAGCTTGACGACGCGGCCGGTGATGTCGTTGACGCGCGCCGAGATGCCGTCGGGCCCAAGCCCGTCGATCAGCCAGCCGTCGCCCTTCTTCCACAGGAACCGGCCGAGCCGCATGGAAGGCCGGACGAACAGGAAGTCGTAGAGCTCGTCGAAGTACCACTTGTTGAGCAGGAACGCGTAGAGCCCGCGGTGGCGCTCGGCCAGCACCTTCGGCCGCTCGGGCGAGCGGATGTAGAACTCGTACGCCGTCAGAAAGCCGATCAGCATGGCGGCGAATGGCGTCGCCTTCACCCAGAACGGAACCTCGTGGAACTCGTGCAGGATGTGGTTGTCCGGCGCCGAGAAGATCGCGCCCTTCCAGAAGCCGTCATAGCTGTAGCCGACGAAGAAATCGTAGAAGACCACGCCGGCAAACAGCGCGCCGACGGCCAGGATGTAGAGCGGCACCAGCATCACCGGCGGCGATTCATGCACGTGGTGCATGACATCCGCCGAGGCGCGCGGGCGACCGTGGAACGTCATGAAGATCAGGCGCCAGGAATAGAAGCTGGTGAAGACGGCAGCCACGACGAGCAGCGTGAAGGCGAAACCTGCCAGCGCATTGTGGCCGGCGAACGCGCCTTCCACGATCGCATCCTTGGAGAAGAAGCCGGCCGTGCCGATCATCGTGCCTGGAATGCCGACGCCGGTGAGCGCGATCGTGCCGATGATCATCATCCAGTAGGTGCGCGGGATGTGCTTGCGCAGCCCGCCCATGCGCCGCATGTCCTGCTCGTCGGAGACGGCATGAATGACCGAGCCGGAGCCGAGAAACAGCAGCGCCTTGAAGAAGGCGTGTGTGAAGAGGTGGAAGATCGCGGCCGAGTAGAAGCCCATGCCGATCGCGACGAACATGTATCCGAGCTGCGAGCAGGTCGAATAGGCGATGACGCGCTTTATGTCGTTCTGCACGAGGCCGACGGTGGCCGCGTAGAAGGCGGTGATGGCACCGATGAAGGTGACGACGAGCAGCGCCACATGGCTGAGCTCGAAGATCGGCGACAGGCGCGTCAGCATGAAGACGCCGGCGGTGACCATGGTGGCGGCATGGATCAGCGCCGAGACGGGGGTCGGGCCTTCCATGGCGTCCGGCAGCCAGGTGTGCAGCGGCACCTGGGCCGACTTGCCCATCGCGCCCATGAAGAGGAGGAGGCAGATCGCCGTGATGGCGCCGGACTGCGTCAGGGACCAGCCGAGGAAGGTGAAGACCGCCTCGCCGCTCTCGACCACTTCCGCGCCTTCCGCCGGCACCAGCGCGCCGGCTGCCGCGAAGATCGCATCGAAGCTGACCGAGCCGAACAGCACGTAGACCCCGAAGATGCCGAGCGCGAAGCCGAAATCGCCGACGCGGTTGACGACGAACGCCTTCATCGCGGCCGCATTGGCCGACGGCTTCTTGTACCAGAAGCCAATGAGCAGATAGGAGGCGAGGCCGACGCCCTCCCAGCCGAAGAACATCTGGATGAGGTTGTCGGAGGTCACCAGCATCAGCATGGCGAAGGTGAACAGCGACAGATAGGCGAAGAAGCGCGGCCGGTGCGGATCGTGGTGCATGTACCCGATCGAGTAGATGTGCACGAGCGCAGACACCGTGTTGACCACGACCAGCATCACGACGGTGAGCGTGTCGATGCGAAACGACCACAGCGCGTCGATGTCACCGACGTCGATGAAGCGAAGTACCGGCACGGAGAAGGCAGCCCCCTCCCCGAACGCCACCGTGAAGAAGGCAATCCACGACAAGACGGCCGAGACCACAAGAAGACCCGAGGTCACGTACTCCGACGCCTTGGCGCCGATCGCACGGCCGCCGAGGCCGGCGATCAGGAAGCCGAGAAGCGGGAGGAAGACGATCGCGTGATACATGGCAGACTTCTTCTCAGCCCTTCATCGTGTTGACGTCTTCGACCGCGATCGAGCCACGGTTGCGGAAGAAGACGACGAGGATCGCAAGACCGATCGCCGCTTCCGCGGCTGCGACCGTCAGCACGAACAGGGCGAAGACCTGTCCGACGAGGTCGCCGAGCTCGGCGGAAAACGCGACGAAATTGATGTTTACGGCAAGCAGGATCAGCTCGACCGACATCAGGATGACGATCACGTTGCGGCGGTTCAGGAAGATGCCGAACACGCCGATCGTGAACAGGAGCGCCGAAACGGTCAGGAAGTGGGAAATGCCAACGGTCATTCTGGATCAGAGCCCCTTGCCCGATTCGACCTTGCGCACCTCGATCGCCGTTTCCGGCGTCCGGCGCACCTGTGCCGAGATGTCCTGGCGCTTCACGCCTTCCTTGTGGCGCAGCGTCAGCACGATCGCGCCGATCATGGCGACGAGCAGCACGAGGCCGGCAACCTGGAAGTAGAAGACGTAGTCGGTGTAGAGCACGTCCCCGAGCGCGGCCGTGTTCTGGCGGTCCGCAATGTCCGGGATCGGCCGCGAGATCTCGGAAGCGAGCTCCGGCGCGAACGTGTAGCCGCCAAGCACGATCAGAAGCTCGGCCGCCAGCACGATGCCCACCAGCGCGCCGATCGGCGCATACTGCAGCGCGCCGCGCTTCAGCTGCGCGAAATCGACGTCGAGCATCATCACGACGAACAGGAACAGCACCGCCACGGCGCCGACATAGACGACGAGCAGGATCATCGCGAGGAACTCCGCTCCCGTCATCAGGAACAGCGCCGCCGCGTTGAAGAAGGTCAAAATCAGGAACAGGACGGAATGCACGGGATTGCGCGACGCAATCACCATGAATGCCGCTGCTACTGCGACGAAGGCGAACAGATAGAAGAAGATCGCCTCGATGCCTGTCAGCATGGGTTCCCCCGGTTTCGACCGTATCCGATTGGTTTGGTCGCTTGCATTGCGGCCCGGCGCCGAAGCGTCCTCAAAACCGCGTGATCCTTAGACGAGCCCGCCGGGCGCGTCCACCATTGAGCCGTCAGCGATAGCGGGCATCCATATCGATGTTGCGCGCGATCTCGCGCTCCCACCGATCCCCGTTCGCCAGCAGCTTGTCCTTGTCGTAGTAGAGTTCCTCGCGCGTCTCGGTCGAGAACTCGAAATTCGGCCCCTCGACGATCGCGTCCACCGGGCAGGCCTCCTGGCAGAAGCCGCAATAGATGCACTTCACCATGTCGATGTCGTAGCGCACCGTGCGGCGCGTGCCGTCATTGCGTCGCGGACCGGCCTCGATGGTGATGGCCTGCGCCGGGCAGATCGCCTCGCAGAGCTTGCAGGCGATGCAGCGTTCCTCGCCGTTCGGGTAGCGACGCAGCGCGTGCTCGCCGCGGAAGCGCGGGCTGAGCGGACCCTTTTCATGCGGGTAGTTCACCGTATGCTTCGGCGCGAAGAACTGCTTCATGGAAAGCCCGAAAGCCTTCACGAACTCCAGAAGAAGCAGAGATTTCGCGGCCTGCGCCAGAGCGGACATCGTCATTCTCCGAACAGATAATGGCCAACGGCAAAGCCCGCGGCCGGCAGGATGACCAGCTGTGTCCAACCGGTCACGGCAAGCACCTTGCGCGTCTCGGCCAGATCGACCCGGGAAGACAGCGCACGCAGGGCGACGATGTCGACCAATGCGATTGCCAGCCCTACGACGGCGCCGATCAGACCCGCGCTCATGCCTGCATGAACTCCATGATCTTCAGAACCGACGCGGTTGCGACGACCATGAACAGCGAGATCGGCAGGAACACCTTCCAGCCCAGCCGCATCAGCTGGTCGTAGCGGTAGCGCGGCACGAAGGCCTTCACCATGGAGAACATGAAGAACACCATGACGAGCTTGAACGTGAACCAGACGACGCCCGGTACCCAGGTGAACGGCGCGAAGTCGAAGGGCGGCAGCCATCCGCCAAGGAACAGGATCGTCGTCAGCGCGCACATCAGCACGATCGCGACGTATTCGCCGAGGAAGAAGAGCAGGAACGGCGTCGAGGAGTACTCGATCATGTGCCCAGCCACCAGCTCCGACTCGGCCTCGACCAGATCGAAGGGCGGACGGTTCGTCTCGGCGAGCGCCGAGATGAAGAAGATGATGAACATCGGGAAGAGCGTCAGCCAGTGCCAGTCGAGGAACGAGCCCGGCAGGCCGAGTGCCGTGCCAAGCCCGGTATTCTGGGCAAGCACGATCTCCGTAAGGTTCAGCGACCCGACGCAGAGCAGGACCGTGACGATCACGAAGCCGATCGAGACTTCGTAGGACACCATCTGCGCGGCAGACCGCAGTGCGCCGAGGAACGGGTACTTCGAGTTCGACGCCCAGCCGCCCATCAGCACGCCGTATACCTCGAGCGAGGCGATGGCGAAGATGAACAGGATGCCCACATTGATGTCGGCGATCACCCAGCCTTCGCTGACGGGAATGACGGCCCAGGTCGCCATGGCGAGCACGGCGGCAACCACCGGCGCCATCAGGAAGACGCCCTTGTTGGCGCCGGACGGAATCACCGGCTCCTTGAAGACGAACTTCAGGAGGTCGGCAAACGCCTGGAAGAGACCCCACGGCCCGACGACGTTCGGCCCGCGGCGCAGCTGCACCGCCGCCCAGATCTTGCGGTCGGCATAAAGCAGATAGGCAACCAGGATCAGGAGGACGATCAGCAGGAACAGCGACTGCGCCAGGATCACCAGGACCGGCCAGACATAGGTTGAGAAAATCGAATCCATGTCCCTGCCCTATTCCGCCGCCTGCCTGAAGCCGTCCCTGGCGAGCGCGGAGCACTCGGCCATCACGGCGGAAGCCCGAGCGATCGGGTTCGTCAGATAGAAATCGTTGATGGTGGACACGAACGCGCCCGACGCCGTCGCTCCGCCCTGATCGGCGAGCGCCGTGAAGGCCCCTGCATCGCCCGTCGCGATCTCGTCGATCGCAGCGAAATGCGGATGATCCGCATAGAGCTTGGCGCGCAATGCGTTCAGGGAATCGAACGGCAGGCGCTTGCCCAGCACGTCCGAAAGCGCCCGCAGGATCGCCCAGTCTTCGCGCGCTTCGCCGGGAGCGAAGCCGGCGCGATTGGCCATCTGCACGCGCCCTTCGGTGTTGACGTAGGTGCCGGACTTTTCCGCATAGGTAGCGCCCGGCAGGATGACGTCCGCGCGGTGCGCACCCGCATCGCCATGGCTGCCGATATAGACCGTGAATGCGTTTCCGATCCGGTCCACCGCAAGCTCATCAGCGCCGAGCAGGAACAGCACGTCCATCGCACCCATCATGGCGGCGACGTCCTTGCCGCCCTCGCCCGGCACGAAGCCGAGATCGAGACCGCCGACGCGCGCAGCTGCAGTATGCAGCACGCCCAGCCCGTTCCAGCCCTCCGCAACCGCACCGATCGCAGCTGCGAGCTTGGCGGCCAGCGACAGGATCGCGGCACCGTCTTCACGGGCAAGCGCGCCCTGGCCGACGATGATCATCGGACGCTTTGCGTTCTTCAGAGCCTCGAAGAACGAACCCTTACCGGAAGCAAGCTCAGCAAGCGTTTCCGCGCCGGCGCCGATGAGTTCGTAATCGTAGCGCAGCTCGTCCGGCGAACCGATCACGCCGATCGGGAAGCCACCCATGCGCCACCGCTTGCGGATGCGCGAATTGAGAACCGGCGCCTCGATGCGCGGGTTGGAGCCGATGATCAGGAGCGCGTCGGCCTGCTCGATGCCCTCGATCGTCGGGTTGAAGATGTAGCTCGCACGGCCATTGGCCGGATGAAGCGCCGTTCCGTCCTGGCGGCAGTCGATGTTCACCGAGTCGAGCGACTGCATGAGCAGCTTCAGCGCGTACATCTCCTCGACGCTGGCAAGGTCGCCGGCGATCGCGCCGATGCGCTCGCCGCTCGTCTTCGAAACCGCGTCGCGGATCGCACCAAAGGCTTCGGCCCAGCTCGCAGGCTGCAGCCTGCCGTTGCGGCGCACATAGGGCCGGTCGAGGCGCTGCGTCCGCAGGCCATCCCAGACGAAGCGCGTCTTGTCGGAAATCCATTCCTCGTTCACCGCATCGTTGATGCGCGGCAAAATGCGCATGACCTCGCGGCCGCGCGTGTCGATGCGGATCGCCGAACCCACGGCGTCCATCACGTCGATCGATTCGGTCTTGGTCAGCTCCCACGGACGCGCCTGGAAGGCATAGGGCTTCGAGGTCAGCGCGCCCACCGGGCATAGGTCGATGACGTTGCCCTGCATCTCGGAGGTCATCGCCTGCTCGAGATAGGTCGTGATCTCCATGTCCTCGCCGCGACCCGTCGCGCCGAGTTCGGAGATACCGGCCACCTCGGTCGTGAAGCGGACGCAACGCGTGCAGTGGATGCAGCGCGTCATGATCGTCTTGACCAGCGGGCCGATATACTTGTCTTCGACCGCGCGCTTGTTCTCGTGGTAGCGCGAGGCGTCGACGCCATAGGCCATCGCCTGGTCCTGCAGGTCGCACTCGCCGCCCTGGTCGCAGATCGGGCAGTCGAGCGGGTGGTTGATCAGCAGGAATTCCATCACGCCTTCGCGCGCCTTGCGCACCATCGGCGTGTTCGTGAACATTTCCGGAAGTTCGCCGTTCGGACCCGGACGCAGGTCTCGAACGCCGATCGCGCACGATGCCTGCGGCTTCGGCGGTCCGCCCTTCACCTCGACGAGGCACATGCGGCAATTGCCGGCGATCGACAGGCGCTCGTGAAAACAGAAGCGCGGCACTTCCGCGCCCGCTTCTTCCGCAGCCTGGAGCAGCGTGTAGTGATCGGGAACCTCGATCTCTTTGCCGTCGACCCTGAGCTTCGCCATCTGTCTTCCAACTCCGCGCGGCCTGGCCGCAAAATTCTGGTCCGGTCCCGGCGCCTAAAGGAGACGCTGGGCCTGGTCGATCCAGCCGTCGCGCTGGATGCGTCCGGCAATGCCGAGTTCCGAATCGAGCATCGCGATCTGCTCGTCCGTCAGTTCGACAACCTGCCGGTATGTCGTGATGCCGAGGCCGTTCAGGATCTTCTCCAGCTTCGGGCCGATGCCCGAGATCGCCTTCAGATCGTCCCGACGTGCCGCCGCGGCGGGTGCGGTTTCGGCCATTTTGCGCTGCGGTGCAAGAGTATCCTTGCGTGCCTCGCGCTTTGCGGGCACACGCCGGGGCAGGTCGTTGGACGAGACCAGCTCCGGCCGCGACCGCGGGGGAGCCGCCACCTCGTTCTTCGGCCTGGCAACATCCTTCACGCCTTCGGCAGAAAGCCTCTGCGCCTCTGCCGAAGCTGCCAGCGCCCCCGCCCACATCCCGAAAGCCTGGCTCGCGAAACCGAGCCCAATTGCGGACATCGCTGCAAATGCTGCCATGGGATGGGCCATCAGATTGATCGTGCCGGCAAATGGAACGTCGTCGGCAGGTGTACGGGCACCCTCGCCGCTCCGTCCCTGTTCAGCCGGCCCGACCACGCTCGCTACTCCGCCGCGACCAGCGCGGGCTCGGCCCGGTGCGCATTGCGCGAGAACTCGTCGATACGGCGTTCGATCTCCGGACGGAAATGCCGGATGAGACCCTGGATCGGCCAGGCGGCCGCGTCGCCGAGCGCGCAGATCGTGTGACCCTCGACCTGCTTGGTCACGTCGAGCAGCATGTCGATCTCGCGCTTCTGCGCCTCGCCGCGCACCAGCCGCTCCATCACGCGCCACATCCAGCCCGTGCCCTCGCGGCACGGCGTGCACTGGCCGCAGCTCTCGTGCTTGTAGAAATAGGACAGCCGCGCGATGGCCTTCACGACGTCTGTCGACTTGTCCATCACGATGACCGCTGCCGTACCGAGGCCCGACTTCAGGTCACGCAGCGTGTCGAAATCCATCGGCGCGTCGATGATCTGCTCGGCCGGCACCATCGGTACCGACGAGCCGCCGGGAATGACGGCAAGCAGATTGTCCCAGCCGCCACGGATGCCACCGCAATGCCGATCGATCATCTCGCGGAACGGGATCGACATCTCCTCTTCGAAGGTCGCCGGCGTATTCACGTGGCCGGAGACGCAGAAGAGCTTGGTGCCCACATTGTTCGGACGTCCGAAGGACGAGAACCACCCTGCCCCGCGCCGCAGGATCGTCGGAGCGACCGCGATCGATTCGACGTTGTTGACCGTCGTCGGACAGCCATAGAGGCCGACATTGGCCGGGAATGGCGGCTTCAGGCGCGGCTGGCCCTTCTTGCCCTCGAGGCTTTCCAGCAGCGCGGTTTCTTCGCCGCAGATATAGGCGCCCGCACCGTGGTGGACGTAGAGGTCGAAATCCCAGCCGGTCTTGTTGCCCTTGCCGAGAAGGCCGGCGTCATAGGCCTCGTCGATCGCCCGCTGCAGCGCCTCGCGCTCGCGCACGAATTCGCCGCGGACATAGATGTAGGCCGTATGCGCGCCCATCGCGAAGCCGGCGATGAGGCAGCCTTCGACCAGCGTGTGCGGGTCGTGGCGCATGATCTCACGATCTTTGCAGGTGCCGGGCTCCGATTCGTCGGCATTGACGACGAGGTAGTGCGGACGCCCGTCCGACTGCTTCGGCATGAACGACCACTTGAGACCGGTCGGGAAGCCGGCGCCGCCGCGGCCGCGCAGACCCGAATCCTTCATCTCCTGGATGATCCAGTCGCGACCCTTGGCGATGAGGCCGGCCGTATCGTCCCAGTGGCCGCGGCGCATCGCGCCTGCCAGCGACTTGTCGAAGCGGCCATAGATGTTGGTGAAGATGCGGTCCTTGTCCTGCAGCATCACTCTGCTCCACTTGCGTCATCGGCCTTGCGGCGACGGGTCTTGGGGGCTTCCGGCGTCGGGTCGCCCTCTGGCGCGACGGTTTCGCCCTTGCGGCGCTTGCCGCCCGGCCCGATCGGCTCTCCCTGGAGCGTCTCGGGTGCGGCAGCCTCTGTCTCGCCGCCTCCGCGCTTCTTGCCGGAATGCTGACGCGTCTCGGCATTGCCTTCGACCGCCGGATCCTGCCTGTCGGCCGCAGCAACATTACCGGTCGGCGCCTTGACGCTTTCTGCGGCCTCGCGCGCCGGGTCGGCCTTGACCGGCGACGGCGATTTCAGACGCGGATCGGTCTCGGGTGCGTCCGTCTTAGGCTTGGCCGATTGCGTCGGCGCGACAGTCGCGGCATCGGATGCCGTGGCGGCAGCCGGCTTGCGCGCCTCGCGGTCGCGCGTCTCCTTGAGCACGACCGTCTCGTCGGTCAGCGTCGTAAAGCCGCTGGCGGGCGCGGAATAGATGCGGCCGTTCTGCGGACCGGGTGTCACGCTCTCGCCCTGGCCCGCATCGAACAGGTCGATGATCTCGGCAAGGCGCTCCGGCGTTAGGTCTTCGTAGGTGTCTTTGAAGATCATGACCATCGGCGCGTTCACGCAGGCACCGAGGCACTCGACCTCTTCCCAGGACAGCGTGCCGCTTTCGTTGCGGTGGAACTGCTGCGGGTGGATCTTGTCCTTGCAGACGCGCATCAGCTCTTCCGAGCCGCGCAGCATGCAGGGCGTCGTGCCGCAGACCTGGATGTGGGCACGCGTGCCGATCGGTGCCAGCTGGAACTGCGTGTAGAAGGTCGCGACTTCGAGCGCACGGATATACGGCATGCCGATCATGTCGGCGACATGCTCGATCGCGGCCTTCGTGACCCAGCCTTCCTGCTCCTGCGCGCGCATGAGCAGCGGGATGACGGCGGAATGCTCGCGACCTTCCGGGTACTTCTTGATCGTCTGCTGAGCCCAGGCGGCATTTGCCTGGCTGAAGGCAAATCCTTCCGGCTGGAACTCGACTTCCGCGAGACGGCGAACGGACATTTAGCGGTCAACCTCACCAAAAACGATGTCGAGCGATCCGAGCACGGCGGAGACGTCCGCCAGCATGTGACCCCGACACAGGAAATCCATGGCCTGCAGATGCGCGAAGCCCGGCGCGCGAAGCTTGCAGCGATAGGGCTTGTTGGTCCCGTCAGACACGAGATAGACGCCGAACTCGCCCTTGGGCGCCTCGACGGCTGCATAGACCTCGCCTGCGGGAACCCGGTAGCCCTCGGTGTAGAGCTTGAAATGATGGATCAGCGCTTCCATCGACCGCTTCATGGCCGCCCGCTTCGGCGGCACGATCTTGCCGTCGGTGGACGATACAGGCCCCACGCGATCCTTGCCGAGCAGCAGATCGACGCACTGGCGCATGATGCGCGCCGACTGGCGCATCTCTTCCATGCGGATGAGATAGCGATCGTAGCAATCGCCGTTCTTGCCGATCGGTATGTCGAACTCAAGCTCCGGATAGACTTCGTAGGGCTGCGACTTGCGCAGGTCCCACGCAGCACCCGAGCCGCGCACCATCACGCCCGAGAAGCCCCAGGCCCAGGCATCGTCGAGGCTGACAACGCCGATATCGACGTTGCGCTGCTTGAAGATGCGGTTCTCGGTCAGAAGGTCGTCGAGGTTCTGCACCGTCTGCAGGAACGGATCGATCCACTTGCCGATATCCTCGACCAGCGCATCGGGAATGTCCTGGTGGACGCCGCCCGGACGGAAATAGGCCGCGTGCATGCGCGCACCTGAGGCACGCTCGTAGAACACCATCAGGCGCTCGCGCTCCTCGAAGCCCCAGAGCGGCGGCGTCAGCGCGCCGACGTCGAGCGCCTGGGTCGTCACGTTGAGCAGGTGCGACAGGATGCGGCCGATTTCGGAATAGAGCACGCGGATGATCTGCCCGCGGCGCGGCACCTCGATGCCGAGCAGGCGCTCAACGGCGAGCGCGAACGCATGCTCCTGGTTCATCGGCGCGACATAATCGAGCCGGTCGAAATAGGGCACGGCCTGCAGGTAGGTTTTCGTCTCGATCAGCTTCTCGGTGCCACGATGCAGAAGCCCGATATGCGGATCGACGCGATCGACCACCTCGCCGTCGAGCTCCAGCACCAGCCGCAGCACGCCATGCGCTGCAGGATGCTGCGGACCGAAATTGATGTTGAAGTTGCGGACGGATGTCTCAGCCATGGTTGGGCCTTACTGCTTCGACTTTTCATCGCCCGGCAGGACGTAGTCCGTGCCTTCCCAGGGCGACAGGAAGTCGAAATTGCGGAACTCCTGCTTGAGCTCGACCGGCTCGTAGACCACCCGCTTCACCTCGTCGTCGTAGCGCACCTCGACGAAGCCGGTCAGCGGGAAATCCTTGCGCAGCGGGTGCCCCTCGAAGCCGTAATCGGTGAGGATACGGCGCAGTTCCGGGTGGCCGGTGAACAGGATGCCGTAGAGGTCGTAGGCCTCGCGCTCGAACCAGTCGGCGCCCAGATAGACCGACGTAACGGAAGGCACCGGCGTGTCCTCGTCCGTCTGGACGCGCAGCCGAATCCGCTGGTTCTGGTAGGGCGAGAGCAGGTGGTAGACGACGTCGAACCGCTTTTCTCGCGTCGGGTAGTCGGCGCCGCAGATGTCGATGAAGGACACGAACCGGCACTGCACATCGTCCCGCAGGAAGGTCAGCACATCGACGATGTTTTCGGCTTCGACGTCGAGCGTCAGTTCGCCGAAGCGGACGGCAGTGCCGACGACGCGGGCGCCGAGCCGCTCCTTGACGTAGCCGGCAAGCTCATTGAGCGCTTCGCTCATCTCAGGCAATCCTCAACGCTCGATCGTGCCGGTACGGCGGATCTTCTTCTGGAGAAGAAGGATGCCGTAGAGAAGCGCTTCCGCAGTCGGCGGGCAGCCTGGCACGTAGATATCCACCGGTACGACGCGGTCGCAGCCGCGCACTACCGAATAGGAATAGTGATAGTAGCCGCCGCCATTGGCGCACGAGCCCATCGAGATGACGTAGCGCGGCTCCGGCATCTGGTCGTAGACCTTGCGGAGCGCTGGCGCCATCTTGTTGGTGAGCGTACCCGCAACGATCATCACGTCCGACTGGCGCGGGGATGCGCGCGGCGCGATACCGAAGCGCTCGGCATCGTAGCGCGGCATCGAGACGTGCATCATCTCCACCGCGCAGCAGGCGAGACCGAACGTCATCCACATCAGCGAGCCGGAACGTGCCCAGGTGATCAGCGCCTCGGACGACGTGACGAGGAAGCCCTTGTCCGAAAGTTCGGCATTGATGTCGTTGTAGAACGGATCGTTCGCCCCGACGGGCTGGCCCGTCGCCGGATCGATGATGCCGCGGGCCGGCAGCGAGACGAGCGCGCCGGACGTGTCCCTCAGTCCCATTCCAGCGCTCCTTTTTTCCATTCGTAGATGAAGCCGATCGTCAGGACGCCGAGGAAGACCATCATCGACCAGAAGCCGAACATGCCGACCTCGCCGAACGACACGGCCCATGGGAACAGGAACGCCACTTCCAGGTCGAAGATGATGAACAGGATCGCGACCAGGTAGAATCGGATGTCGAACTTCATGCGCGCGTCGTCGAACGCGTTGAAGCCGCACTCATAGGCCGAGAGCTTCTCGGGATCGGGATTGCGGTAGGCGACGAGAAAGGGTGCCGCCACCAGCGCAAGGCCGATGAAGAGCGCGACGCCCATGAAGATCGCGATAGGAAGATAATCGCCTAGAAGATCGCTCATTACGCGGCTTTCCAGAAGAGGCACGATGCCGTCAGATATAGCGCCGCCGTGAGTGGCAGCCATGTGTCAGATGGTCCGGGGCGCCCCCGCGCGACGGTCCATGCTGCGTTGCGGCGACGGTTAGCGCAGCCCTGCCCCCGGCGCAAGCCAAACCTTGGCCCCGCGCGCGCTGATGGATACTGCCCTGTCGGGCCGTCGCGGGATCACCAAGACGGACCGAGCCGTAACGCCGAGTGAAACAAGGCCGCGCCAGCGAGTTTGTTGTACGCAGGACACACATGCGTTGCAGAACTGCACGGGATAGGCATCGGAGATTGCACATTTGGCCGAATGCGATAGCGTTGCGCCACTTACAGATGTGGAGAGGGCTTACCCCATGAAGAATTACCGTTCCTACCTGCTCGCCGGCGCCGCGGCGCTGTCGCTCGGCTTCGTCTCGGCCGCGCAGGCTGCCGACCCGATCATTTACGAACAGCCCCCGGTCATGCTGCCGGCCGCGATGTACGACTGGTCGGGCTTCTATGCTGGTGTCACGGGCGGATATGCGACGGGCGATGCTGACTTCGGCTTCGTCACCACAGGCCCCGCCACTTTCGCAAGTGTCGATATTGACGGCTGGTTCCTCGGCGGCGTCGCCGGCTACAACGTCCAGAGCGGCAACTGGGTATACGGCATCGAGGGTGACATCACCTGGGCCAACATCGACGGGTTCACGCCGGCTGGTGCAGACGGCGATACTGAGATCGACTGGATGGGCTCGCTTCGTGGTCGCGTCGGCTACGCCTTCGACAACATTCTCCCCTATGTGACGGCCGGTGTCGCGTTTGCGCACAACGACCTCACCGTTGGTGGCGGCTTCGGCAGCGACTCGAACACCCACTTTGGCTGGACAGCAGGCCTCGGCGTCGAGATCGGCGTGACCGAGCAGCTCAGCGCCTCGCTTGAATATCGCTACACCGACTTCAGCTCGGAGACCTACGACTTCCCGGGCCTGTCGGTGGAAGCCGACGGCCACCTGCACACGGTCGGCGCGGCGCTCAAGTGGCGCTTCTGATCGATTGATCGGATGATTAGTTTAGGGCCGCCTCGTGCGGCCCTTTTCTTTTGCGCGAAGTCGACCGAAGCGTCAGCCTGCGCGTATCTTCCGGTATAGTTCAATGGTTGCAGATCAGCGGCCGGTTGCCCACGGGGCGCACGGGGCGCACGTGCCGCGCCTCTTACGGCCCGTGCCACTTCTCTTCCGCTAATTTAGAGAATGAACGGCCGCTCTTGCCGCCTGCGCTGCAGCAGACCGCAAACATTCCCCAGCGCGCCACGCCGGCATCTGCAATCCAATCTTGGGGAAGAATGGTGCCCAGGGACGGAGTCGAACCGCCGACACTGCGATTTTCAGTCGCATGCTCTACCAACTGAGCTACCTGGGCATTGTTTCCGGCTCTGGCGAGCGGCAGTGGCGGGTTGGTCGGCCACCGGAAGCGAGGGCGTTATAGCTAGGGCTGCAGCGGGTGTCCAGCACCTTCCAGCGCTTTTCCAGCCACTGAACCTACCACAGCCAAGTGACTGAAGGTAAAGCGCTTTAGCGCTCGCCCTGGTCGTCCTCTTCTTCCTCGTCGTCGCGCACCGGGATGGCATAGCTGCCCGACAGCCAGCGATTGAGATCGATCGCCTTGCAGCGTGGCGAGCAGAAGGGATAGGTCGCCCGCTCCGAGGGCCGCCCGCATTCCGGACATGCCCGCTTCGGCCGCAACGGCGTAACCTTGGCACCAATGTCGGACATGTCAGGCCCGGACGCCCGAAAGCCAGTTAAGATGGACCTGGAAGCCATCGCCGGTGAGCAGGTTCACCGTCTCGTAGAGCGGCAGCCCGACGACATTGGAATAGGAGCCCACGAGCTTGACGACGAACGCCGCCGCCAGTCCCTGGATGCCGTAGGCGCCCGCCTTGCCGCGCCACTGGCCCGACGCGAGATAGGCCTCGATCTCGTCGCGCGTCAGCCGCTTGAAGCGCACGCGCGTTTCGACGAGGCGCTCACGCACCTTGCCGGTCGGCGTAACGAGGCAGACGCCCGTATAGACGCGGTGCGAGCGGCCCGAGAGCAGGCGCAGGCAGTTGGACGCCTCGTCGACGAGTTCGGCCTTGGGCAGGATGCGGCGGCCGACCGAGACGACGGTGTCGGCTGCCAGCACGAAGCAGCCCGCCTCCCCTTCGGCTGCGAGCTTGGCGCGGACGGATTGCGCCTTCTCGCGCGAAAGCCGCTTGGCCAGCGAGCGCGGATGCTCGGCCTTCAGCGGCGTCTCGTCGATGTCGGCGGGCAGGATCCGGTCCGGCTCGATGCCGGCCTGGTCGAGAAGCTCGATGCGACGCGGCGAGGCCGATGCCAGGACCAGTTTTTGGAAAGCGCTCATCGCGATTGATCCGGCATGGCTGGCAGCGCGCCCGGCGCCTTACTTGAAGCGATAGGTGATGCGGCCCTTGGTCAGGTCGTATGGCGTCATCTCGACCAGGACCTTGTCGCCCGTCAGCACGCGGATGCGGTTCTTGCGCATGCGGCCGGCCGTATGGGCGATGATTTCATGCTCGTTTTCGAGCTTGACCCTGAACATGGCGTTGGGCAGGAGCTCCGTCACCGTGCCTGGAAATTCCAGTACTTCTTCCTTCGGCATCCGATACCTTCATTTAGGGGATTGCGCGGCCTTCCCGGCCGGAATTTGCGCGGAACCTATAGTATAATGCCCGGCTTGTGAACATGGCTTCGTCGGGGTCTGCGTTTGCTGGTCAACCGTCCGGAAATCGCTCCCTCAGCCTCCGCTCCAGCCGCTCGCGCACATCGCGATAGGCCGCCACGATCTGGTCGCGGGTGCCCGTCGCCACGGACGGGTCCGGCATCGGCCAATACTCGACCTCGACCGGCATGGTGCGCGTCAGTTCCAGTGCCTTGTGATGGGCTTCCGGCGCCAGCGACACAATCAGGTCGAAGAAATCATCCTCGAGATCGTCGAGCGCGACCGGGGTGCGCTCGCCGATCGTCAGCCCCGCCTCGCCCAGCACCGAATCGACGAACGGGTCACGCTCCCCTGCCCTGACGCCCGCCGACGCGATGTAGGTGTCCGGCAGGAGCTTGCGAGCGATCGCTTCGGCCATGGGCGAGCGAATCGAATTCTGCCCGCACAGGAAAAGGACCGAGCGCGGCCGCTCGACCGGGCCATCCATGTCAGCCACGCCAGTGCAGCACGCAGACCAGCGTGAACAGACGCCGCGCCGTGTCGAAATCGACCTCGATCTTGCCCGCGAGCCGGTCGAGCAGCGTCTGCGAGCCCTCGTTGTGCAAACCGCGCCGCCCCATGTCGATCGCCTCGATCTGAGATGGCGTCGCCGAGCGGATGGCGTCGTAATAGCTTTCGCAGATGAGGTAATAGTCCTTCACGATACGCCGCAGCGGCGTCAGCGACAGGATATGCGTGACAACGTCGCTATCGTCAGCCCGTGTGACCTGCATGACCAGCCGGTTGTCGAGAATCGAGAGCTTCAGCTTGTAGGGTCCGCCCGTTTCGTCGGCGAGCGGGCGAAAGCGGTTTTCCTCGATCAGGTCGAAGATGGCGACGGCGCGCTCATGCTCGACATCGGGCGTCGAACGGCCGATCGAATCGTCGAGGACGACGTCGATGAGCCGGTCCGTTCCGCCATTCGCCATCGAAACCTCACAGGTTCAGCCGGATCGCGACCGACTCGGCATGGGCATCAAGCCCTTCCGCACGCGCAATCGCAATGGCCGCCGGCGCCAGCGCCCGGAGCTGGTCGGGCCCGAGCTTGAGGATCGAGGTGCGCTTGACGAAGTCGAGCACGGAAAGACCCGACGAAAACCGCGCCGAACGCGCCGTAGGCAGCACGTGGTTCGAGCCACCGACATAGTCGCCGATGACTTCCGGCGTGTGCCGCCCGACGAAGATCGCGCCGGCGTTCGTCACCTTGTCGACGAAGGCGTCCGCATCGTCGAAGGCGAGTTCGAGATGTTCCGCCGCGATCCGGTCGACCAGCGGCAGCGATCCTTCGATCGAGGCAACCTCGATGATCGCGCCGAAATCGTGCCAGCTGGCGGCCGCCGTCTCGCTGCGCGGCAGCCTCGCAATCTGGCGCTCGACCTCGGCTGCGACCGCATCGGCGAACGCGCCGTCATCTGTGATGAGAATCGACTGCGCCGCACGGTCGTGCTCGGCCTGAGCAAGCAGGTCGGCGGCAATCCACGCCGGATCGTTGCTGCCGTCGGCGACGACCAGAACTTCGGACGGTCCCGCCACCATGTCGATACCGACCGTGCCGAAGACGCGGCGCTTGGCGGCCGCCACATAGGCATTGCCGGGCCCGACGATCTTGGCGACCGGGGCGATCGTCTGCGTGCCATAGGCGAGCGCCGCGATGGCCTGTGCGCCGCCGATCCGCCAGACCTCGTCGACACCCGCGATCTCGGCTGCGACCAGCACTAGGGGGTTCAGCCTGCCATCCGGGCACGGCACCACCATCGCGATGCGGCGGACGCCGGCGACCCGCGCCGGAACGGCGTTCATCAAAACCGACGAAGGATAGCTGGCCGTGCCGCCCGGCACGTAGAGGCCGACCGCCTCGATCGCCGTCCAGCGCCCGCCGAGCTCGACGCCGATCGCATCGGTATAGCGATCGTCCTTCGGCTTCTGCCGCTCGTGGTGCGAACGGATGCGCGCATGTGCGAATTCCAGCGCCTTCACGGTCTCAGGATCGGACTGGCGGCGCGCTTCCGCGAAATCCTCGGCGCTGACGCGCATCGTCTCCGGCGTCAGGTGCAGCCGGTCGAACTTCGCCGTCAGCTCGATCAGCGCCTGGTCGCCCTCCTCACGCACCCGCGCGATGATCTCGCGCACGGTCTCGTCCACTTCGGGCGACACCTCGCGCTTCATCTCCAGGAGCGCCTGGAAGGCGGCTTCGAAACCGGAATTGCTATCCTTGAGCCTGAGAACCATCGGGGAAATTCGGTCTTTCTGTCTCGTCATGCACCGTGGCGCGGTTCGGAGGCGGTCTCCCAGGCGGGGCCGAGATCGCCGAGCCGCGCCTCGATGCACTCGGCTTCGATGCGGATCGTGCCGCCGCCCGAAAAGATCAGGTCGATCAGCACGTCGCCGGAAGGTGCGGCAGTAGTCCGGATCGTCAACAGCGACAGGACGTCCTCCTTGCGCGCCTGGTCGATGCCACTGACGCGGACGGTTGCAACGCGATCGAAGGAGAGTGCTGCGCGCCGCCGCTCGCGCTGGCGGTTCCACCAGCTCTTGCGGCCTTCCCAGACGAAGCGGTTCATGGCGAGCGCGAAGCGCTTCGATCCGGCCTCGAACTGGATGTCGCCGACCTTGACCACCGCATCCTGAACGTGCGCGGCCAGGATCTCGAGATCCTTCTCGTCGAGCGCGGCGAGTTTGAGCTGCGTCATGCGCGGGCCTGTCCGTTGCCGTGAGCGAAAGGAGTAGCGGAAGCGTCCCGCACTGTCAGCCGGAGATGCGCTCGACCTGCGCCCCGCAGGCCGAGAGCTTGGCCTCGAGACGCTCGAAGCCGCGATCGAGATGGTAGACGCGGTTGACCATGGTCTCACCTTCTGCTGCCAGCCCGGCGATCACCAGCGACACCGAAGCGCGCAGATCGGTCGCCATCACCGGCGCGCCCTTGAGCTTCGACACGCCGTCGACGATCGCCGTCTGGCCGGCAAGCGTGATGCGTGCGCCGAGCCGGGCGAGTTCCTGAACGTGCATGAAGCGGTTTTCGAAGATCGTTTCCGTGATGCGCGACTGGCCGCGCGCCATTGTCATCAGGCCCATGAACTGCGCCTGCAGGTCGGTCGGAAAGCCGGGAAACGGCGCGGTCGTAATGTCGACCGGCGCGATGCCGCCGCCATTGCGCCGCACGCGCAATCCGGAATTCACCTGCGTGATCTCGGCGCCCGTCTGGCGCAGGGTGTCGAGCGCGCTTTCCAGAAGCTCGCCGCGCGCGCCTTCGAGAATGACGTCGCCCCCGGTCATCGCGACAGCCATCGCATAGGTGCCGGTCTCGATACGGTCCGGGATCACGTGATAGCGCGCGCCGTTGAGCGACGTCACGCCCTCGATCGTTATCGTCGGCGTGCCGGCGCCGCTGATCCTCGCGCCCATGGCGTTCAGGCACTCTGCGAGATTGACGATCTCCGGCTCACAGGCCGCGTTCTCCAGCACCGTCTCGCCCTTGGCGAGCGTCGCTGCCATCATCAGCACATGCGTCGCGCCGACCGAGACCTTCGGGAAGACGTAGCGATTGCCGATGAGCCCCTTCGGCGCCCTTGCATTCACATAGCCGCTCTCGATCTCGATCTCGGCGCCAAGGGCCGCAAGACCCTCGAGAAAAAGGTCCACCGGCCGCGTACCGATCGCGCAGCCGCCCGGCAGCGAGACCCGCGCCTCGCCCATGCGCGCCAGAAGCGGCCCGATCACCCAGAAGCTCGCCCGCATCTTGGAAACGAGGTCATAGGGCGCCGTCGTGTCGACGATGGTGCGCGCCGTGAAATGGATCGTGCGCGAATAGACCGCTTCCTGGCTCTCGCGCCGGCCATTGACCGAATAGTCGACGCCGTGATTTCCGAGGATGCGGATCAGCTGCTCGACATCGGCCAGATGCGGCACGTTGTCGAGCGTCAGCGTATCGTCGGTCAGGAGCGACGCGATCATCAGCGGCAGGGCCGCATTCTTCGCGCCGGAGATGGGGATGGAGCCCGTGAGCGGGTTTCCGCCGACGATCCGGATCCGGTCCATGAGAATCGCTTCCTGCGCGGTGCGCCGCGCGCTGATGTTTCTGTGCCGGGGATCGCGCCTTGCCCTCACCCAGACGGCGCGCATCCGGTCCGGACGCCCCTCGTAAGCCCGATGCTCTAGACGATCACCCGCCGCCGTTCAAGAAAATCGCCGGCCAAGCCCTCCGCGCTACGATTTCGCGGCTAGTCGTCGTCCTCGTCGGGCTGGCCGTCCGCGCGTGGTCCGTCGGTCGCCTGCCCGGTCTTCAGCGCCCGCGCCTTCTGCTTGCGCTTCTGCAGGTTCGCCCGAAGCTGCTCGGCAAGCCTGCGCTTGCGCTCGTCCTCGCGTGCCTTCTGCCGTTCCTCGCTGCCCATGCCGCTGCGTCGCCCGCCCTGCTTTAATGCGCCCAACCGGCGCGATCCCAAGATAGGCAGCCGCCCTGGCCGCCTCAACCCGTCACGATGCGCCGCGACAATCCCAATCCCCCGCTTGCGCTCCACGCCCGCCTATGGCAGAAGCGCGCCACCTTTGAAGGACCTGCTGCGGTAGCTCAGTGGTAGAGCACTCCCTTGGTAAGGGAGAGGTCGAGAGTTCAATCCTCTCTCGCAGCACCATCCTTACTCCCCCGCCCCGATCGTAACTTCCACCGGCGCGAGCCCATCGATGGTGCCAGTAAGCCTGTCGCCGACCTGCACTGCGCCGACGCCTGCGGGCGTGCCGGTGAAGATGAGGTCGCCGGGGGCGAGGTGGTAGTAGAGGGAGAGGTCGGCGATAATCTCCTCGACCTTCCAGACCATGTCCGACAGGACAGCCTGCTGACGCGTCTCGCCATTGACGGTCAGCGCGATTCGCTTGTCGGCAATCGGGCCGGCATCTGCGGCGATCGTGAGCGGTCCCATGATGGCCGACTGTTCGAAGGCCTTGCCGAGATCCCAGGGGCGCGCCTTCTGCTTGGCGATGCCCTGCAGATCGCGGCGCGTCATGTCGAGGCCGCAGGCATAGCCGTAGACGTGGCTTATTGCGGCCTCGCGCGGGATCCGGAAGCAAGGACGGCCGATCGCGACGACCAGTTCCATCTCGTGATGCAGATCGCGCGTGCCGGGCGCGTAGGGCACGGTCTCGCCTGACAGGACCAAGGCACTCGCCGGCTTGGTGAAGTAGAACGGCGCCTCGCGATCGACCTCATGGCCCATCTCGCGCGCGTGCTCGGCATAGTTCCGCCCGACGCAGAAGATTCGCCCGACGGGATAGAGGCGGCTCTCGCCGACGACCGGCAAGGCTGCTTGAGGAAGCGGATCGAAGAGATAGGTCGACATGCGGGCTCCGGGTTTGGAGCCGCAGCGATAGACCACCCTCGCGGGCGAATAAAGCATTGGATGAGAAAGAAAATGGCGCGAGTGACGGGGCTCGAACCCGCGACCTCCGGCGTGACAGGCCGGCACTCTAACCGACTGAGCTACACCCGCGCACTTTCGACACCTTCAGGCGCTGGCCCGTCCGTGTCTGGGCGGTGAATTATGCGGTTAGAGGGGGCCTGTCAAGCGCGCCGCGGCCGCATTGTGACGGGTTGTCGAAATGCGGGCGGTGACCCGGCGGAAGTGGCAGGCAGGTCATGCAGCCGAGCGCTGCCTTGCCCCTTGCCCGGCGCGGGACAAGCCGGTAAACGCTCGTCATTGCCGTGGGGCGATTAGCTCAGTTGGTAGAGCGCCTCGTTTACACCGAGGATGTCGGCGGTTCGAGTCCGTCATCGCCCACCATTCCCTTTTGCCGCCGCCGATCCGCGCCGACCTGTTTGCCTGACGCCGGCGACCGGCTAAGCATCTGGAATGCACCTTCCCGCATCAAACCGCACCGTGAACGGCCCGTCGGCCAGACGCGTCCTCGTGGCCGGCGCGACCGGTACGATTGGCCGTGCGACCGTGGCGGCGCTCGTTCGGCAGGGCCATGATGCCGTCGGCCTCGTTCGCCCGGCTACCGGGCGGCCCCAGAAACATGCCGGGCAAGTCGCAGGTGAAAGGCTGCTGATTGCCGATCCCGCCGATCCGATCTCCCTGCGCAACGCCCTCGCCGGCGAGCGATTCGACGCGGTGATCTCCTGCATGGCGTCGCGGACCGGAGTGCCGCGCGATGCCTGGGCGGTCGATCATCGCGCGCAGCTGAACGTGCTGGAAGCCGGGCGCGAGATGGGCGTCGCCCACTTCGTGCTCCTGTCTGCCATCTGCGTTCAGAAGCCGCTCCTGGCCTTCCAGCAGGCCAAGCTCGCCTTCGAGCGGGCGCTTGTGGCCTCCGGAATGCGCCATTCGATCGTCCGCCCGACGGCCTTCTTCAAGTCGCTGTCGGGCCAGATCGCGAGGGTGCGGGCCGGGCGGCCATACGTGATCTTCGGCGATGGCCGGCTTACCGCCTGCAAGCCGATCAGCGACGCCGATCTGGGCGATTTTCTCGTCGGCTGCCTGGACGACGAGACGCGCTGGAATCGCATCCTGCCGATCGGCGGGCCGGGCCCCGCGATCACGCCGCGCGATCAGGGCGAGGCGCTGTTCGAAATGCTCGGCCGCCCTGCTCGCTTCCGATCGGTACCCGTCGCCACGCTCGATGTCATCGCCTCCGGTCTCGGCACCGCCGGCCGCCTCTTGCCGGCGCTGGCCGCGAAGGCCGAACTGGCCCGCATCGGGCACTATTACGCGACGGAGTCGATGCTGGTGCTCGACCCGCTGACCGGTCGGTACAATGCCGATTCGACGCCATCTACGGGCAGCCACACGCTTTTCGAGTATTACCGAGCCGTTCTCGACGGACGCGAGCAGCCCGAACGCGGTGACCACGCCGTCTTCTAGGGCTAGAGGCCGGCCCCTGCGAAAGCGGCGCTCGTCGGCATTGCGGGTTGAACGCCGCGCGCCTGGTCCCAGATTGAAGGGCATCGCCTGTCGCAACGTGCCCCGGAAACCGGAAACACCGAAATCGGATGCAGCATTTGCCGGAAGACCGCACGCTCACCTTCGTGACGTGGAACCTGCACCGCGGCCGTGGACCGCAGAACCGTGGTGTGGTTGATCCCGAGCGTGTGTTCCGCGCTCTGGAGGAGGAAGTCGCACCACTCGCCCCGCACATCCTGGCGGTTCAGGAGGCCGACGAGGAAGAGCCGCCGCATAAGGGGATTTTCGATCCCGGCCGTATCGAGCAGATAACGGGCCTGCGCCACGCTCACGGACCGGATCTGCGGTGGAGCGCAGCGAGCCACGGATTCCTCGGCAGCGTGCTGTATCTGTCACCTGACATCGACGTTCTCGATGGCGCGCTGATCGACCTGCCCGGCCACGCCCACCGAGGTGCCGTGCTGCTCGATCTGGAGCATCGTGGCACGCCGTTCACGGTAATCACCGCGCATCTGTCGCTGCTGCAGGCGCTTCGCATCGCCCAGATGCGCACTATCGGACAGCACCTCGCCCGGCGCCGCGTTCTTCCGCTCGTGCTGCTCGGCGATCTGAATGAATGGCGGCCGTGGGGTGGGCTGGCATTTTCGGCCGGTGTCTTCGGCCGACGTCTCGAAGGGAACCCGGTACCGACCTTCCCGGTCGGCCATCCCTTCCTGCCTCTCGACCGCGTTTTCGTCCACGGCGCGCAGGTGGCAGATGAACGCGCTCTGGCTGGCGACGCCGTCAAGGCCGCTTCCGATCACCTGCCGCTGTTTGCCCGGGTGACCCTCTAGCCGCGCGCGCCGGGCCACATCCGCGAGAACACCCCATCGCGCAGCACCATCGCATGATAGGCGGCCGCCGCGATGTGCAGCACGATGAGCGCGATCAGCGGATAGCGGACATAGTAATGGATCGACTTCGCCGTCTCCGCGATCGCGTCCGAGCGCGGCACGGGACGACCGATGCCGAGCGAATCAAGGATTTCGAGCGGGAAGCCCCCGGCAGTCACCCGCACATAGCCCGAAATGGCCATGACCAGCAGGAGCCCGTAGAGCAGCATGTGCACGGAATGCGACAGAACACGCTGCCATGACGCAACCGTGTCCGGTAGCGGCGGCGCGGGGCGCACGAATCGGTAGACGATCCGGGCGGACACGAGCATCAGGATGATGACGCCGACATTCTTGTGATAGAGGAACAGCGCATCCGAGACCGGGCGCGAAAGTCCCTGCTGAATCATGACGATGCCCGCGGGAATGGTCGTCAGCACCACAAGGGCGGATAGCCAGTGCAGAACGCGCTGGGCAGCGCTGTATGGCTTGATTGTCGTGCTCATGGCCTGTTCTCCGTGGAACCGGTCGTCGACCTGGGATGTTGCGCCTTCGTGAACCATTCTTGACAATTTTGCGACGCGGACAATTTGATCGCCGATGACACGTTCGATACCTCCTCTGGCGCAGTCCAAAGCGATGACTGAGACCAATACGTCCTGGCCGCGCGTTCAGTTTGCAGCCGCGGCCGCTGCCCTCGCTTTTCCGGTCGCCGGCCTCGCTGCTCTGTTGCCCGCCGGGCTCCTTATCGCTGCACCGGTCGGGGCGCTGCTGGCGTTCGCCATCGGTTCGGCAATCGCCTATGCGCGGCTGAGGGCGGATTATCCGCACGGCACCCTCGGTCTGTGCAATGTGGTCACACTGGCGCGGGCGGCAATGGCGGCCGTGCTGTGCGTCCCGCTCCTCGATCCCGCCTTCATGGCACGCAGCGCCCAGACGGACTGGCTCCTGATGGGTGTCGCCCTGTTCGCCCTGTCGCTCGACGGGATCGATGGCTGGCTCGCGCGACGCAGCGGGCTATCCTCGCGCTTCGGCGCCCGCTTCGACATGGAAGTCGATTCCGCGCTTGGACTGATCCTGGCGTTGCTGGTGCTTCAGGCCGACAAAGCCGGTGCGTGGGTGCTGCTTCTCGGCACGATGCGCTACGTCTTCGTCGCTGCCGGCTGGTTTCTGCCCTGGCTCAACGCCGACCTGCCGGAAAGCATGCGCCGCAAGACCATCTGCGTCGTGCAGATCGGCAGCCTCGTCGTGCTGATGGCGCCGATCATAAACCCGCCCGTCTCGGCGGTGATCGCCGCCGTTGCGACCGCCCTCCTCGTCTGGTCGTTTTCCGTCGACGCACGCTGGCTCAGCCGCAACCGGTCATGAGCCCAGCCCTGCGCCGCATCGGCGGGCTGCTGCTTGCCGCGCTCCTGCTCGACCTCGCCCTCATCCTGCCGAACCATCCGGCGGCTGCGCGTCCTGACGCGCTGCTGCTGTTTCCGCTGGAACTTCCAGCGATCCTGCTCGCGCTGGTCGCGCTGCCCTTCGCCAACCGGCTCTCACGACCGATCCGTTTTCTGCTCGTGTCCGCGCTCCTAGTCCTGGTCGTGCTGAAGATCGCAGACTTCGCGATGTTCACGGCATTGGGCCGTCCCTTCAACATCGTGTCCGACATGGTGCTGCTCGCAGCGGGCTGGAATGTGTCCACCGGCGCCGTCGGTGTCAGCCTCGCGGTCATGGGAGTGGCTGCGCTCTTGGTCGCGCTTGCCTTCCTGACATCGGCGCTCTGGTGGTCGACTGGCCGCTGGGTTCGGCTCGAGCCTTCGCGTGGCTGGCGCATGGTCGCCACCGTCGCGGCCGTTCTGGCAGCGGGCGTGGCGGTTGCAGATATCGGTCACGCCATGCGCGCCTGGCGCCTGCCGGTCGATCCCCCGGGCGCCGCCTTCACCGCGCGCGTCGGCGTGGAGCGCGTGCAGCTTTACCGTGCCACCGTCGCCGACCTCGCACGCTTCCAGGAAGCCTCGCGCTCCGATGCCTTTGCCGCACGCGACGATCTGTTCGGCCGTCTCGGCGGCCGCGACGTGAAGATCGTATTCGTCGAGAGCTACGGCCGCACGAGCTTCGAAAACCCGCTCTATGTGGCGACCCATGCCGAAACGCTTGCGACCGCCGAGCAGGCGCTGCAGCAGGCGGGCCTGTCGATGCGCTCCGGATGGCTGACATCGCCGACATCCGGCGGCCAGAGCTGGCTTGCCCATTCGACACTGGCCTCCGGCCTGCGCATCGACGGGCAGACCCGTTACGCCGCCATGCTCGGAAGCCCGCGCCTGTCGCTCTACGATCTCGCGGAAGCGGCCGGCTACCGCACCGGTGCCGTCATGCCGGCGATCACGATGTCCTGGCCGGAAGCCCCCGTGCTCGGCTTCGAACATGTGCTTGCAGCCGGCGACATGGAATATCAGGGCCAGCCCTTCAACTGGATCACCATGCCGGACCAATACACGCTCGCCCGTTATCCGGACCTGCTGCCGGCAGATCCACGGCCGGATTTCCTCCAGATCGCGCTGATCTCGTCGCACGCGCCATGGGTGCCGGTGCCCGAAATGGTTCCCTGGGACGAGGTTGGCGACGGCACGATCTTCGACCAGTGGGCGACGGCCGGCGACCCGCCAAGCGTAGTCTGGCGCGACCCCGATCGGGTTCGCGACCAGTATCGCCGCGCGATCGACTATTCGCTTGAAGTGACGTTCGACTATGTCGCGCGCGAGAGCGAAAGCGAGACGCTCTTCATCGTGCTCGGCGACCATGCGCCGGCCGGGTTTGTATCCCAGGTGGACAGTCTCGACGTGCCCATCCACATCATCGGGACGCCGCGGACGCTGGCGCTTTTCGAACACTGGGGCTGGACCGACGGCCTCACGCCCGAAGCGGACTTGCCATCCTGGCCGATGGAGGATTTTCGCGATCGCTTCCTTTCCGCTGTCTCCGACATCTACACCCAATGAGTGCGCTTGTGTCTACGGGTGGTCGCTGGGGCATCTTCGTCGTCCAGATCGCAATTGCGGGCGCGATGCTCGCCGCGCTCTGGTATTTCGCAGACGGACGGGCGGCGATGGAGCGGCTGCGCGGCGCCGAAGCCGGGTGGCTGATTGCGTCGTTCCTTGTTTTGAACGCACAGACCATCCTCTCCGCCGCGCGCTGGCGGCTTGTGGCGCGCTCGCTCTCCGTGCCTGTCGGGCGCACCGAGGCGATCCAGGAATATTACGTCTCGCAGTTCGTGAACCAGGTCCTGCCCGGCGGCGTCGCGGGCGATGTCTCGCGCGCTGTTCGCAGCCGTCACGGTGCTGATTTCCAGCGCGCGGCGCAGGCCGTCATCATCGAGCGCATGGCCGGACAGATCGCGCTCTTTGCGGTGCTGATGGTCGGGCTGCCAATCTCGCTGCTGGCGCCTGGCGGCATCAACTGGCCGCTGAGCGGGCTCGTCGGCGGCATCGCAACCGCGATCGCCTGTGTCGCAATCGTCGCGCTCGGCTGGCAGCTCCTGCGCCGCTACGGCCCGTTCGCGCGCTTCGGCGATGCGGCAACGCGCAGCCTTGCGGCGCCGGACGTGCTCTATCGCCAGATCGCGCTGGCAATCGGGATCGTCGGCTGCAATCTCGCAGCCTTCATGTTCGCCATTCGCGCCACAGGGACAACGCTGTCGATCGAAGCTGCAGTGACCATCATTCCGCTCATCCTGTTTTCGATGGTCGTGCCGCTGACGGTCGCAGGCTGGGGCTTTCGGGAAGGTGCCGCCGTCACGCTCTTTCCACTGGCCGGCGCGAGCGGCGATGCCGCGCTCGCAGGCAGCGTCGCCTTCGGTCTCCTGATCCTCGCCTCGGCCCTGCCCGGCTCTCTTTTCCTGTTAAAGAGCCGGCGCAAGGCGCCCGCCTGACACCAGACCGGAGGTCTCGATGAGACGCCCCCTCGCCTTCGCCGTTCCGGGCGACATCAACCAGCGCACCGGCGGCACCATCTACGACAAGCGCCTGCTCGCCGCGCTGCGCGAGATCGGCCATGCGGTCCAGCTCGTCGAACTGCCCGGCAGCTTCCCCAACCCGTCCGACGCCGAGATGGCCCAGGCTATTGGCACGTTGGCGGCGCTCCCGCCGGAACAGCCCATCATCGTCGACGGTCTTGCCTTCGGCGCGATGAACACCGCCGAGCTCGACCGGATCAAGGCGCCGCTGATCGGCATGATTCACCATCCGCTCGGCCTCGAGACCGGCCTGCAGGCCGAACGGGCGCACCTCCTCATCGACCGCGAGCGCGCCAATCTGGCCCGGACGCGGCATGTCTTCGTACCGAGCCCGCACACCGCCCGCACGCTGGTCGAGACGTTCAAGGTGCCCGAAGACCGCATCACCATCATCACGCCGGGGTTCGAGACCACGGCAAAGCCTTCCACACCCCAGTCGCCTCCCCTGATCCTGTCCGTCGGTCTTCTGGCCGACCGCAAGGGGCATGACGTGCTCATCCGCGCGCTCGCCCGCATCGCCGACCTCGACTGGAAGGCGGTCATCGTCGGCAAGCCGCATGATCCGGCCGTGGCCGCGGCGCTTGCCGATCAGCTGTCCCGCACCGGTCTGGAGGCTAAGCTGACGCTGGCGGGCGAAGTCGGCGATGCGGAGCTCGACGAACTCTATAGCCGCGCCGCGATCTTCGCCCTCGCCACACGCTACGAGGGCTACGGCATCGTCTTCGGCGAGGCGCTCGTCCGCGGCCTGCCGATCGTCTCCTGCCGCACGGGCGCCGTCCCCGACACGGTGCCGGCCGATTGCGGCCTCCTGGTCGATGTCGACGACGATGCGGACTTTGCCGCCGCGCTTCGAACTCTGCTGGACAATGACGCCCTTCGCGAGCGGATGAGCCGCAGCGCCCGCGCGCATGGAATTGCGCTGCCGACCTGGCTCGACGGCGCAAGACTGGCCAGCGGGATTGTCGGCCGGCTCTGACGGCTAGAGCGACACCAGCCCACCGATTCCCGTCTTCTGATGGGCGAGAATCGCGACGGCCACGAAGCCGGCCATGAGGGCGAGGCCCCGCCAGTCCACGCGGCTCTCCCAGATCATCCGGATCGCGACAAGCGCGCAGACAACGGCGAGTGCGCCGAGGATCAGTATAAAGAGCAGCCGGATCATCGCTCGAACCCCAAGATACCCGAGCGCCGACACATGCGCTTGTCGGCCGGCCATTTTATGGCGCGGACCCGCCGTCCTCCCTCTTTGCCAGCGCCGCCGTTTCTGCTACGCCGTCGTGCAATGCCCTTGTAGCTCAGTTGGTAGAGCACCTGATTTGTAATCAGGGGGTCTGCGGTTCGAGTCCGCACGGGGGCACCAGTCTTCACAGACCAATTAAGCCTCGTCCGGGTGCCGGCACAGATTTAGCCGACCGCAGGGCATCAATCCTCTTCGACGAAGACCTGGTCGCGTTTCTTTCGGATCGACGGCAGCACGGAAACGATGATCGCGAGCGCCGCGAGGCCAAGCAACGCTGCACTCAGGGGACGCTCCAGGAACGTCATCGGATCGCCGCGTGAAATGATCAGCGCGCGCCGCAGATGCTCCTCGAGAAGCGGCCCGAGCACGAAACCCAGGAGCAGCGGCGCCGGTTCGCAGTCGAGCTTGACGAGTAAATACCCGAGCAACCCGAGCACCGCGATCGCATAGATGTCGAACGGGTTCAGATTGATCGAGAACGTTCCGATGCAGGCAAAGGCGATGATGGCGGGAAACAGCACGCGATAGGGGACGAGCAGCAGCTTCACCCACAGACCGATCAGCGGCAAGTTGAGGATGAGGAGCAGAACGTTGCCGATCCACATGGATGCGATCACGCCCCAGAACAGCGCCGGCTGGCTCGAAATGACGTTGGGGCCGGGCTGGATGCCCTGGATGATGAAGGCGCCGATAATCAGCGCCATGACGGGATGCGCCGGGATGCCGAGTGTCAGCAGCGGGATGAAGGAGGTCTGCGCTGCGGCGTTGTTGGCCGATTCGGGCCCGGCCACGCCTTCGATGGCACCCTTGCCGAACTCCTCGGGCGTCCGAGACGTCTTCTTCTCGATCGAATAGGATGCAAAGGAAGCGAGCACGTGCCCGCCGCCCGGCAGCACGCCGAGCACCGAGCCGAGCGCGGTGCCACGCAGGACGGGCGCGATGATCCGCCTGAAGTCGGTTATCGTCAGCCAGAGCTTCTCGACCTTCTTGACGAGCACCGAGCGCGTCTGCTCATCCTCGAGATTGCGGATGATCTCGGCAAGACCGAACACGCCGACTGCAACCGAGACGAAATTGATGCCGCTGTAGAGTTCGAAGAAGCCGAACGTGAAGCGCGGCGTGCCGGTGTAGATGTCCTGGCCAACCATGCCCAGCAGCAGGCCGAGCACGATCATGGCCAGCGCCTTGATGATCGAGCCGTGCGCCAGCGCAACCGATGCAACCAGCCCGAGCACGATCAGCGCGAAATACTCTGCCGAACCGAACAGGAGCGCCATGGCCGCAAGCGGCGGCGCGGCGATCGCGACCAGAAGCGTCGATGTTGAACCGGCGAAGAACGAGCCCAGCGCGGCCGTGGCCAGCGCTGCGCCGGCTCTGCCCTGCCGCGCCATCTGGTAGCCGTCGATCGCGGTCACGGCTGAGGAGGATTCGCCCGGCAGATTGATCAGGATAGCCGTGGTCGAGCCGCCATACTGCGCACCGTAATAGATGCCGGCCAGCATGATGATGGCCGTGACCGGCTCGAAGGTGAATGTGATCGGCAGGAGGATGGCGATCGCGCCGGTCGGGCCGATGCCGGGCAGGACGCCGACCAGCGTCCCGAGCAGCACACCGACGAAGCAGTAGAGGATGTTTTCGGGCGACAGCGCCGTCGAGAAGCCGAGTGCGAGATTGGCGAGGAGATCCATCGGGGTCGCCCTAGAGAGGAAGCCAGGGACCGAGCATCGGCAATGGCAAGCCGAGAGCCCAGACAAAGATGACCATGCAGAGCGCCGTCATCAGCGCCGCCATGACCAGCGCGCTGACGATGTTCGTCTTCGAGCTTGCAAAGGCGCTCAGGAAGACGGTGATGAAAAGGGAAGGCATAAGCCCCAGCCCGCGCACGGTGATCCCGAAGAAGATGAGCGCGCCGCACAAAAGGAAGATGCCGAACCAGGGAATGCGGCCGATCGCGACCTCGTCCGGCCCCGAAAACAGCGCCTGCACGAATATCGTGCCGCCAAGCAGGATGAGGATCGCCGCAAGGATCAGCGGGAAATAGCCGGGTCCCATACGAAGCAGCGTGCCGATCGCATAGCCGGAGGCCGCATACCCGAATGCGATTCCGATCCCGACAAAGATCAGTCCGACAAGCAGGTTCTTGAACGATACGCTCAAGGTCACGGGGTACCCTCCCCTCTGGGCCGACAAAAAGGGGCGGCCTCGCCGACCGCCCCGCTCATGTATCGCTAGCGGACGCCGATCACTGCGGCGTGACGCCGGCGGCCTCGATGATCGGCTGCCAGAGCTCGATCTGCGCGGTCAGGTGCTGTTCGTGCGCTTCCGGCGTCGCGCGATCCTGCGCGACCGGCGCCGTGCCGAGATCGGCGAACCGGTCGATCACGTTCTGGTCCTGCAGCGCGACCTGGAGCGCTTCGGTGAGCTTCTGGACGACGTCATCCGGCGTGCCGGCCGGGACGTAGAGCCCGTGCCAAACGGTCACTTCCATGTCGAGGCCGGCTTCGCGCGCCGTCGGAAGGTCGGCAAGCGTCTGCAGGCGGTCTGCCGAGGTCACGGCATAGGCCTTCACTTCGCCAGCCTGGATCTGCGTCGTCGTGTTGGTCGTCTGGTCGCAGAGGAAATCGACCTGGCCGCCGACGAGGTCGATCATGGCCGGGCCGGTACCCTGATAGGGAACTTCCGTGACCTGCGTGCCCACTGCCGACTGGAAGAGCAGCCCGCACAGATGCGACGCCGCGCCGATGCCGGCATTGGCGTAGGTGACCTGGTCGCCGTTGGCCTTCACGTATTCGACCAGTTCGGCGAGGTTCGTAGGCTCGAAATCCTTGCGGCCGACGATCGTCATCGGAACTTCGGTCACAAGACCGATATACTCGAAGCTTTCGAGCGGGTTGTAGGGCAGGTTCGAATAAAGCGACGGCGCCGTGGACATGCCGATATGGTGCATGAGAACCGTATACCCGTCGGCAGCCGCAGCTGCGACCTGCCCGGCTGCAAGCGTGCCACCGGCGCCGGCAACGTTCTGGACCACGATCTGCTGGGCGAGTGCCGCGCCCATCGGCTCGGCGATCAGGCGGGTAACGGTGTCGGTCGGCCCGCCGGCGGCGAAAGGCACCACCATGGTGATGCTGCGCTCCGGATAGTTCTGGGCATGCGCGATCGAAGCGACGAGCGACACGCCGGCGGCCAATACGGCAACGCCAAGAGACTTCAACATTCTGGTGCTCCTCCCGAAGCGATTATCGTTGGAAGCCGGATTTGGCTTCGGCTGCTGATGGCAGCGGACGATCATCGAATGCAACCGAGACTAGACTGTCAAGCGGGATTAGACCAATGGCGTAGCGGCGGACAGCAAAGTGGACAGGGCACTGCTGCCGATCCGGCACCTCGACATTTCGCACGGCGCTTGCCAGATTGCGGGCCCCATCCCCAAAGCGCGCACCAGACGCGTCAGATTCCGGAAACGCTCCTTGCAATCGCTCGCCTTCGTCGCTGCCGACACGCCGGACGCCCGCGCCGCTGCCGCAAAGCTCGCGGCGCTTTACGGACAGGCGAAGATCGAAGAGGCGGACGTGCTGATCGCGCTCGGCGGAGACGGCTTCATGCTCGAAATGCTCCACCAGCAGATGGGGACCGGCAGGCCCCTTTACGGCATGAACCGCGGCTCGGTCGGGTTCCTGATGAACGACTATGCCGAGGACGGCCTGCGCGAGCGCATCCGCGCGGCCACGCACGAGACCATCCGTCCGCTGCAGATGATCGCGACGACGGAGACCGGCACCGAAACCGTACTCGCCATCAACGAGGTTTCGCTGTTCCGCCAGTCGGCGCAGGCCGCCAAGATCCGCATCATGGTCGACGAGAAGGTGCGCCTTGAAGAACTCGTCTGCGACGGCGTGATGGTGGCGACGCCGACCGGATCGACCGCCTACAACCTGTCCGCCCACGGCCCGATCCTGCCGATCGACGCGCCCTTGCTGGCGCTTACCCCGGTCAGCCCTTTCAGGCCCCGGCGCTGGCGTGGCGCGCTTCTGCCCAACAAGTCCGTAGTGCGCTTCGACATTCTCGAAGGCGCCAAGCGGCCGGTGAACGCGGTGGCGGACCATGTCGAGGTCCGGTCGGTGCTTTCGGTCGAGATCAGCGAGGCTGCGCACGCCCAGGCCACGCTGCTCTTCGACGCAAGCCATTCCTGGGACGAGCGCATCCTCACCGAGCAGTTCCGCTACTGAAGCGACAAAACAGCCCGGAAGCAGCGGGAACCCCTTGTTTTCCGGCCATTCCGGTTGACATAGCGGCAGCAACTGCGTAACCGGACAGCGTTCTCCCGTCCGGACAGGGCGGCAGTGCGTGCGTGCGGCACCAAAGCCCCGATCGCAAACCAGCAAAGACAGCGCCAACGTGTCATCTGACGACCAGACCGTAACTCCGCCCGAGCGGGAACTCCCTACATTCGCCGAGCTCGGCCTGCCTGACAAGGTGCTGGCCGCCGTGACCGAGGCTGGCTATGACCGCCCGACGCCGATCCAGGCGGGCGCCATTCCGCATGCGCTGCAGGGCAAGGACGTTCTCGGCATCGCGCAGACGGGCACCGGCAAGACCGCTTCCTTCGTGCTCCCGATGCTGGCCCGCCTCGAGCGTGGCCGGGCCCGTGCCCGCATGCCCCGTACGCTGATCCTCGAGCCGACGCGCGAACTCGCGGCGCAGGTCGAGGAGAACTTCGTCAAGTACGGCAAGAACCATCGCCTCAACATCGCGCTTCTGATCGGCGGCGTGTCGTTCGACGAGCAGGAAAAGAAGCTGGAGCGCGGCGCCGACGTCCTGATCGCGACGCCCGGCCGCCTGCTTGACCATTTCGAGCGCGGCAAGCTGCTTCTGACCGGTGTCGAGATTCTCGTCATCGACGAGGCTGACCGCATGCTCGACATGGGCTTCATTCCGGACATCGAGCGCATCTGCAAGCTGATCCCGTTTACGCGCCAGACGCTGTTCTTCTCGGCCACCATGCCGCCGGAGATCACCAAGCTGACCGAGCAGTTCCTGCACGCACCCGTGCGTGTCGAGGTGTCGCGTGCGGCGACGACCGGCGCGAACATCGAGCAGCGGCTGGTGAAGTCGCGCAACAAGGCTTGGGACAAGCGCGACAAGCTGCGCGAGCTGATCCGCGCGGAGGAAGATTCGCTCAAGAACGCGATCATCTTCTGCAACCGCAAGGTCGACGTATCGGAGCTGTTCCGGTCGCTCGTTCGTCACGAGTTCGATGCTGGTGCACTCCATGGCGACATGGACCAGCGCGCACGCATGACGATGCTGGACAATTTCCGCAAGGGTAACCTCAAACTGCTCGTCGCCTCGGACGTCGCCGCCCGCGGCCTCGACATCCCCGACGTCAGCCACGTCTTCAATTTCGACGTGCCGATCCATGCGGAAGACTATGTCCACCGCATCGGCCGCACGGGTCGCGCCGGCCGCTCGGGCAAGGCCTTCACGATCGTGACGAAGTCCGACACGAAGTACCTCGACGCGATCGAGAAGCTGATCGGCAACAAGATCGAGTGGCTGGATGGCGACCTCGCCACGCTGCCGCAGGTCGAAGAGGCCGATGACGAGCGCCCGCGTCGCGGCGCCAAGCGCGGCGGCCGTGGCGGCCGCGAGGACGATCGCCGCGCGCGCGGTGGCCGTGACCGCTCGCGCAGCGAGCCGAAGGCCGAAGCCGTCGAAAAGGTCGCGGAAGTCGTCGAGGCACCTGTAGCGGCAGCCGAGGAGCCGAAATCCGAGCGTCGTCAGGCGATCCGCGAGCGCAACGAGCAGAGCCGTGGCCGCGCCCCTGAGCAGGCCTCGCACGAGCGTGGCGACCGCGGCAACCGCGGCCGTCGTCACGAGCGTGAGGAATCGGCCGAGATCGGCTTCGGTGACGACATTCCCGCCTTCATGAAGATCCCCGTCCGCGCCTGACGCCGACGGGTTTCGCCTTCATCTGAGATCGGCGCGCGGCCTCGAAGGCGCGTCGCGCCCATTCTGCCATCTCGTCCGGATCGTCGAAGGCCGATGGCGGGATCGACCAGTACGGCATGGCCGTCGGCCCCTTCCCCTTGTGCCCATGATAGACCCACTGGCTGCACTGCGCGGCCGTGAAATCCGGCACGCTTTCCGGATCGGCTTTCAGAAGCAGTTCGCCATCGACTTCGAGCGCGATGATGATGCCGTCGTGATAGACGCCTTTGCCGCCGAACATGCGCTTGATCGTAACCGGCCCGAGGCTCGCAAACACGTCGCGAATGACGTCGTCGTCCATGGCAACTCCCGCATCAAGTCACGCGCGACCATAACCGGCAGCGCTTGAGGCTGCCAGCCGGGCTCACGATTACGGATATGGGGAGGTGCTAGGCTACACCCTGGGCGCGCGCTTCGGCGAGCGCCTTGAGATCCGCCGGTTGAAGCTCGACCGATTCGCCGCAGCCGCAGGCGGAAGACTGGTTCGGATTGTTGAACACGAAGCCGGTACGCAGCTTCGTCACCTCAAAATCCATCTCGGTGCCGAGCAGGAACAGCGCGGCTTCCGGTGCCACCCAGACATGGGCACCTGCATGCTCGACGTGGTCGTCGGCGGATTTCGGCTCAGTGACGAGGTCGACCGTGTATTCCATCCCCGCGCAGCCGCCCTTCTTGACACCCACGCGCACGCCTTGCGCACTCTCACGGCTGTCGACGATCTCGCGAACGCGCGCTGCGGCGGCGTCGGTCAGGCGGATGACGGCAAACTTGCCCATCGGGACTTCTCCATTCTGCGCAGGGTAAAGGCCTGCGGGAATGTGTTGAACATGGCGACGAAACGCCGTGGGCGCAAGGCTCGGGTTCAATACCAGCCGACGGCGACCTGCGCTTCTTCCGACATGCGATCCGGCGTCCAGGGCGGATCAAAGACCATTTTCACGTCGACGTCCGAAATGCCCTCGACCGAGCCCACCGCATTCTGCACCCATCCCGGCATCTCGCCGGCGACGGGGCAACCGGGTGCCGTCAGCGTCATGTCGATCTTGACCGACCGGTCGTCGTCGATGTCGATCTTGTAGATGAGCCCGAGCTCGTAGATGTCTGCCGGGATTTCCGGATCGTAAACCGTCTTCAGCGCGCCGATGATGTCGTCGGTCAGCCGCGCGAGCTCGTCCGCCGGAATCGCGGATGTCGCAGCATCGGTCGTCGCGGCCGCATTGGCTTCAATGTCACTCATGATCGTCATCCGAAGAACTTCCTGGCCTTCTCGAGCGAGTCCGCAAGGACGTCGATCTCGGCCCTGGTGTTGTACATGGCGAAGGAGGCGCGGCATGTCGAGGTCACGCCCAGCCTTTTCAGGAGTGGCTGCGCGCAATGGGTGCCGGCGCGGACCGCAACGCCCGACCGGTCGATGACCATCGAGACGTCATGCGCATGGATGCCCTCCATCTCGAAGGACACGATCGCGCCCTTGCCCGGCGCGTCGCCGAAGATGCGCAGCGAATTGATCGCGCGCAGGCGCTCATGCGCATAGTCGCGCAGATCTGCCTCATGCGCGGCGATCGCCTCGCGCCCCACGCTTTCCATGTATTCGAGCGCGGCGCCGAGCCCGATCGCCTGGACGATCGGCGGGGTGCCGGCCTCAAACCTGTGCGGCGGATGGTTGTAGGTGATCGCGTCCTCGCTGACGTCCTCGATCATCTCGCCGCCGCCCTGGAACGGCCGCATGGCCTCCAGCGCCTCCGGCTTGCCGTAGAGAACGCCTATGCCGCTCGGCCCGTAGACCTTGTGGCCGGTGCAGACGAAGAAGTCGCAGTCGATGTCTTGTACATCGATCGGCATGTGGACGGCGCTCTGGCTGCCGTCGACCAGCACCTTGATACCCCGCGCATGGGCGATGCGCACGATGTCGTGGATTGGCGTCACCGTGCCGAGCACGTTGGACATATGCGTGATGGCGACGAGCTTCGTGCGGTCCGTCAGGCTCGCCTCGAAGGCTGCCATGTCGAGCGAACCATCCTCGCGAACCGGCACCCAGACGATCTTGGCGCCCTGCCGCTCGCGGATGAAATGCCATGGCACGATGTTCGAATGATGCTCCATGATGGAGATCACGATCTCGTCGCCTTCGCCGACGTTCGGCATGCCCCAGCCATAGGCGACCGTGTTTATCGCCTCGGTCGTGGATTTGGTGAAGACGATCGTGTCGACGTTCGGCGCGTTCAGGAAGCGGCGCACCGTCTCGCGCGCCTTCTCATAGGCGTCGGTCGCCGCATTCGACAGGAAATGCAGCCCGCGATGGACGTTGGCGTATTCGTTCGAATAGGCATGGGTGATCGCGTCGATCACGGCCTTTGGCTTTTGCGCCGAAGCACCATTGTCGAGATAGACCAGCGGCTTGCCATAGACTTCGCGCGCCAGGATCGGAAAGTCGCGGCGGATCGCCTCGACGTCGTAGGGGGCGGATGGTGACTTCTGGTCCATGATCGTCCTGTCGTGCGTCCTTCGAGGCTCGCTTTGCTCGCACCTCAGGATGAGGGAGGTGGGCACAAGCTGTTGTTCCCTGCCGTCTCTCACCCCGCCTGCATCCCGGCGTCAGGCGACGGCACAAGCCATTCCCAATCGTCTCTCCCAAGCCCGCATCTTGGCGTCGGGCGACGTCGCAAGCTATTCCCGATCATCTCTCGCCGTCCCGCATCCCGCTCGGGCGGCTTTCTGCACAATCGTCCCTCATCCTGAGGCGCGAGCCCTCTCCTGCTTACGAGACCTTGCGAAAACCTCCGCGGGCGAGCCTCGAAGGACGCACCCGCAACGCCACATCACGCATGCGCCGCGAACCAGTGGTCGAGCTTGCTCTCGAGCACCTCGACCAGTGCCTCGTTTTCCAGCTCCTCGACGATCTCGGCGACGAACGCCTTGACCAGAAGACCGCGCGCCAGCTTCTCCTCGACGCCGCGCGCCATGAGGTAGAACAGATGGTCGCGCTCGATCTCCGTCACGGTTGCACCGTGCCCGCAGGCAACGTCGTCGGCGAAGATCTCGAGCTCCGGCTTGACCGAGAACTCGGCCTCGTCGGAGAGCAGCAGCGTATTGCACGCCATCTTCGCATCCGTCTTCTGCGCATCGCGCGCAACGCGGATCTGCCCTTGAAACACGCCCCGCGCCTTGCCGGTGACGACATTGCGCACCGTCTCGGTCGAGGTCGTCGCCGCGCCCAGATGATCGAGCACCATGGTGACGTCGCAATGCGTGTCACCGTGGAGCAGGTTGACGCCGCGCAGGCGGAACTCGGAGCCTTCGCCCTCCTGGCTGACGCGCACTTCCTGGCGCACGAGCTTGCCGCCCGTGTTCATGACGAACAGCGTCAGCTTGGCATCCGTGCCGATCGTGGCGTTGAACTGGCCGAGATAGGTCGTGTCGTCCGGCTGCTCCTGGATCAGGATCCAGGTCACCTCAGCGCCGTCGCCGACCGTCAGGTGGCTGACGGACGAGACGAGCCCGACACCTTGGCCGGCCTGCCGCTCGACGAGCGTGACCGTGGCACCGGCGCCGACCCGAACCGGCACCCGCACATGGCTCTGCCCACCCGCATGCAGGTTCTGCAGTTCGATGGCCTGCGCGATCGTGGCGCCGGCTTCGATGTCGAGAAGCCAGCCATCGGTGACGAAGGCGCCGTTGATGGCGCCGACAGCGTCATCGCGGCCCTGCAGGCCGAGTGCCGGCGCGATCGAACCATCCGCGAGCGTCTCGCTCAGCGGACGAACCGTCAGCCCGTCGAGAGCGCCGCCGCGCGCCAGCGCCTTGCCGTTTGCAAGGCCGAGCACGAAGGCGCCGTCGAGCAGCGGCTTCAGCTGCGCGGCGGCACCGGCCGCCTCGAACGCGGGGGTCGTCGTCAGGAGACGACGCAGGTCCGTGTAGTGCCAGGCCTCGACGCGGCGTGTCGGCAGGCCGGCCTTGACCTGCTCGATCGCGGCATCGCGCTTCGAGAGGATGTCGGACGTGCCAGGCAGCGACGAAAGCCGCGCGGCATAGCCGTCGACCAGCGCGCTTTCGGCCGGGGTGAGCCGCGGAGCGGAGTGCATGTTCATCAGCGCCACCTATGCCGCCTCGCCGAGCACGCCGGCGTAGCCATTCTTTTCGAGTTCGAGCGCCAGCGTCTTGTCGCCCGTCTTCACAACCTGGCCGCGCGACAGGATGTGCACGGTGTCGGGCACGATGTAGTCGAGCAGGCGCTGATAGTGCGTGATGACGATGAAGGCGCGGTCGGGCGAGCGCAGCGAATTGACGCCGTCCGCGACGATCTTCAGCGCGTCGATGTCGAGGCCGGAATCGGTCTCGTCGAGCACGCAGAGTTTCGGCTCCAGAAGCTTCATCTGCAGGATTTCCGCGCGCTTCTTCTCGCCGCCTGAGAAGCCGACATTGAGCGGCCGCTTCAGCATCGCCATGTCGATCTCGAGCGATGCCGCGCCCTCGCGCACGCGCTTCAGGAGATCCGGGATCTTCAGCTCGGGCTCGCCCCGCGCCTTGCGCTGCGAGTTGAGAGCCACCTTGAGGAACTCCATCGTCGCCACGCCCGGAATTTCCAGCGGATACTGGAAGGCGAGGAAGATGCCCTCGGCAGCGCGTTCGGCCGGGTCCATCTCCAGGATCGACTTGCCGTCATAAAGGATGTCGCCCTCGGTCACCTCGTAATCCTCGCGGCCGGCGAGGATGTGGGAGAGCGTCGACTTGCCGGAGCCGTTCGGCCCCATGATCGCGGCGACCTCGCCCTTGTTCACGGTGAGGTTCAGGCCCTTGATGATCTCGGTGCCGTCTTCGGCGATGCGGGCGTGCAGGTTCTTGATTTCGAGCATGGTGTCTTCCTGAATGTCGTGTCGCGGGGGCTCAGCCCACCGAGCCTTCGAGCGAGATGCCGATGAGCTTCTGTGCCTCGACGGCGAATTCCATCGGCAGTTCCTGGATCACGTCCTTGACGAAGCCGTTCACGATCAGCGCGATCGCTTCTTCTTCGGGGATGCCGCGCTGCATGACGTAGAACTTCTGGTCCTCGGAGATCTTGGAGGTCGTCGCCTCGTGCTCGATCTGCGCGCTGGAGTTCTTCGCCTCGATATAGGGCACGGTGTGCGCGCCGCAGTCGTTGCCGATCAGGAGCGAGTCGCAATTGGTGAAGTTGCGCGCGCCTGTCGCCTTGCGGTGCACCGACACCTGGCCGCGATAGGTGTTGTTCGAATTGCCGGCAGAGATGCCCTTCGAGATGATGCGGCTCGACGTGTTCTTGCCGAGGTGGATCATCTTGGTTCCGGAATCGATCTGCTGGTAGCCGTTCGAAACTGCGATCGAATAGAACTCGCCCTGGCTCTCGTCGCCGCGCAGGATGCAGGACGGGTACTTCCAGGTGATCGCCGAGCCGGTCTCCACCTGCGTCCAGGAAATCTTGGAGCGGTGGCCGCGGCAATCGCCGCGCTTGGTGACGAAATTATAGATGCCGCCCTTGCCCTGCGCGTCGCCCGGATACCAGTTCTGGACGGTCGAATACTTGATCTCGGCATCATCGAGCGCGACGAGCTCGACGACGGCGGCATGCAGCTGGTTTTCGTCACGCTGCGGCGCGGTGCAGCCTTCGAGATAGGACACGTAGGCGCCCTCCTCCGCGATGATCAGCGTCCGCTCGAACTGGCCGGTGTTCTTCTCGTTGATGCGGAAATAGGTCGACAGCTCCATCGGGCAACGCACGCCCTTGGGCACGTACACGAACGACCCGTCGGTGAAGACCGCCGAATTGAGCGTCGCATAGTAGTTGTCGGTCGTGGGCACCACGGAGCCAAGATACTGCTTCACCAGCTCCGGATGCTCGCGGATCGCCTCGGAAATCGAGCAGAAGATCACGCCGGCACGTGCCAGTTCCGCCTTGAAGGTGGTGACGACGGAGACCGAATCGAACACGGCATCGACGGCGACGCGTCCCGACTTGTAGACGTTGTCGCTCGCGTCCTCGTCCTCGTTCACCGGCTTCTCGACGCCGGCGAGAATCTCCTGCTCGCGCAGCGGAATGCCCAGCTTTTCGTAGACGCGGAGCAGTTCCGGATCGACCTCGTCGAGCGACTTCGGCCCGCTCTGGTTCTTGGGCGCCGCGTAATAATAAAGGTCCTGAAAGTCGATCTTCGGGTATTCGACGCGGGCCCAGTCCGGCTCTTCCATGGTCAGCCAGCGCCGATAGGCGTCGAGACGCCATTCCAGCATCCAGGACGGCTCGTCCTTCTTGGCCGAAATGAACCGGATGATGTCTTCGCTGAGGCCCTTGGGAGCCTTGTCGGTCTCGATCTCGGTCGAAAAGCCGTATTTGTACTGATCGACGTCGATCTTGCGGACCTGTTCGATCGTCTCCTGCACTGCAGGCATCGTCTCTACTCCATCCATGCCGGGTTCAAGGCCCGGCCGTGCTTCACAGCGCCCGTCGCATGGGGACGACTTATGGGCGGTATCTAATGTGTGGGGCCGAGAATTTCACCCCGTGGAAGGCGATGGCTGCTATGCAGCCGCCCGCCCCGCAGACCGATGCGCGGCCATCTTCGCAAGTGCCTCGCTGAAGGCGCTCAATTCGGTTTCTCCGGTTTCCCGCCCGATCGAGACGCGCAGGCCGGTCGCCTGGTCGCCGCGACCCATGGCCACCAGCACATGGCTTGGCCCGACCTTGCCCGACGAGCAGGCAGAGCCCGCCGACACTGCGATGCCGGCGAGATCGAACGCGATCTGCGCCGTCTCCGCCTTCATCATCGGCAGACTGAAGAAAAGCGTGTTGCAGAGCCGGGGCGCTCCCCGACCGTGGATTTCGGCTTCCGGAAACGCCCTCGCCACCGCGCGCTCGAACCGATCGCGGAGGTCGGCAATCGCTGGCGCGGCCGCGAGCTTCTCGGCGACGAGCCTCGCAGCAGCACCGAAACCGGTGATGGCCGCTACGTTCTCCGTACCGGCGCGATGGCCCTTTTCCTGCCCGCCGCCCGTCAGAAGCGGCACCGGCATTGCGAGGTCCGACACCCCGACAATCGCGCCCGCGCCCTGAGGCCCGCCGATCTTGTGTGAGGACAGGATGAGGAAATCGCCCCATCCAGCCTGAATCGCAATCGGAATCCGGCCCGCCGCCTGAACCGCATCGATGATCAGGAACCCGCCTGCATCCTTCACGATCCGGCTGATCTCGCCCAGCGGCTGGATCACGCCCGTCTCGTTGTTGGCGGCATGCACGGCGACGAGAGGCAGGCCTTGCATCCTGTCGTGCTTGCCAAGCGCATCGGCGAGCGCTCGAAGATCGACCAGACCCGAGGCGTCGACGCCAAACCGGTGCACGCGGTCCGGAGAAAACCGGCCGCCCGACAGCGTGCAGGGATGGTCAGCCGCACATACGTAAAGCTTGGAAAACCGCAGCGGCGAGCGTCCCATGCGCCAGTCCGGCGTCAGCAGCATATTCGCCGCCTCCGTCGCGCCCGATGTGAAGACGACATGCTGGGGATCGGCCCCGACCATCGCGGCAACGGCGCGGCGCGCCTCGTTGACGATTGCCTTGAGCTTGCGCCCACCGCCATGCACCGACGAAGCGTTTCCCGTCACCGAAAGCGCGTCGATCATCGCCTCGCGCGCCGCTGCTTCCAGGGGCGCGCTGGCATTATGGTCGAGATAGGCGCGCTGCTTGCCCATGCCGGATGCCGTCATTCGTCCTTCGGTTGATGCCGGAGCCTTATTTCCTTGAAAACGGAAGGCTTGCCGTCCTATCTAGCCGCTCTGTCGGCAGGTGCCGGCACAAGACGCTAGTTTTGAATTATTCTAATCTAGCTTCTATGGATCGCTGCCGCGCGCGTCAAGACCGCCGGGCGGTATCCTCGAAGCAGATGGCCGGCATGTGAGCCGGTTCGCACGGAGTTTTTACGCATGCCTGAGGTCATCTTCGCCGGACCAGCCGGCCGTCTCGAGGGACGCTACCAGCCGTCGAAGGAAAAGAACGCACCGATCGCCATCGTACTGCACCCGCACCCGCAATTCGGCGGCACGATGAACAACAAGATCGTCTACGACCTCTTCTACATGTTCCAGAAGCGCGACTTCACCGTCCTGCGCTTCAATTTCCGCGGCATCGGCCGCAGCCAAGGCGCGTTCGACCATGGCAGCGGCGAACTCTCCGACGCGGCTTCCGCGCTTGACTGGGTGCAGTCGCTGCACCCGGATTCCAAGAGCTGCTGGGTCGCCGGCTATTCCTTCGGCGCCTGGATCGGCATGCAGCTCCTGATGCGCCGCCCGGAGATCGAGGGCTTCATCTCGATCGCACCGCAGCCGAACACCTACGACTTCTCCTTCCTTGCCCCCTGCCCGTCATCCGGCCTGATCATCCACGGCGATGCCGACAAGGTCGCGCCGCCGAAGGACGTGCAGGGTCTGGTCGACAAGCTCCACACCCAGAAGGGCATCACGATCACGCAGAAGACGCTGCCGGGCGCGAACCACTTCTTCGCCAACCACGCCGATGTGCTGATCGACGAGTGCTCCGACTATCTCGACCGTCGCCTCGCCGGCGAATTGGCAGATCCGAGGCCGAAGCGCCTGCGCTGAGCTTCCATGGCGCGTCCTGATCTTTTGCGCTTCCGTCGCTTCGACAGGACCGATCTCGATACCTATGCCGCGTGGTCCGAGGATGAAGACACGGCGCTGTGGATGCCCGAGCCGGACGAGGACTGGCTCTCCTTCATCACCGACGCTGATGGCGGCGCCTGCGCGGAAATCGCCACGACAGGCGGCAATGGGGAGGCCGTTGCCGTCGTCCACTACGACATCGACGGCGATGGCGGGATAAGCCTGCTTGTCACGGTGGACCCGAAACGCAGGCGCCAGGGCTTGGGCCGCGCAGTGCTGGAAGCCTTTCTGAAGCGCATGGCAGAGCGTTTCGACCACGCTGACATCTGGGTTTCGGCCGAGAACGTGGCCGGCCTTTCCCTGGTTCGTAGGCTTCGCTTCCGCCCTGTTGGCGCGCCGACCGACGATGGCTTCCTCGAATTCACCCGACCTTTGAGGGATTGACAATGACGCCACCCGTGACCGGTTCCTGGCACCCCGTCGTGCCGGGATAGGTCAGCGGCAGGCCCGCTTCGGCGCGGATCGCCAGATAGGCCCAGGCTTCCGCCTCCATGGCATCGCCGTCGAAGCCGGCATCTTCCGCGAGAAGGACATCAGCGTCCTTGGCTGCCGCGCCCGTCCGTATATCTCCAACGATGTGCGGGTTCTTGCGCCCCCCGCCGCAGACGATCCACGCCTTGGGCTGAGCCGGCATGTTGCGCGCAGCGGCCAGAATCGCCTCTGCGGATACGGCGGCCAGCGTGCGCGCGCCGTCGGAGAGTTCGAGCCCCTCCGCCTCGTTGAGCGTAAAGTCGAGTCGGTCGAGCGACTTGGGTCCGGACTTCGCGAAGAACGAGTTCTCCAGATAGCGCGCCACGACGCCTCCCACGACGCCACCCTCGCTTGCGATCACCCCATCGGCATCGAACGGAATGCCCCCCTCGCGCAGTACCCACTGATCGATGAGCGCGTTGCCCGGGCCGCTGTCGAACGCGATCGGCTCGCCCTCAATGGGCACGTAGGTGACGTTGGAAATGCCGCCGATGTTGACGAAGCACACCGGAAACCGGTCCGCTTCGAGCGTCTTGGCCAGTGCCGCATGATAGGCCGGCACCAGCGGTGCCCCCTGCCCGCCATGCACCATGTCGTTGGCGCGCATGTCGTAGACGACAGGCAGGCCGGTCCGGTCCGACAGCATCTGCCCATCGCCGATCTGGACGGTCAGTGCGTCGGCTGGGCGATGCAGGACAGTCTGGCCGTGGAAGCCGACAAGATCGATAGCGATTTCGGGATGCCGCTTGCGAAACACCGCGACGGCATCCGCATGAAGCAGCGTCAGCTCGCGCTCCAGCGCCGCCAGATCGCCCGGCCGCTCTTCGCGCTTGCTGATCGACTTGGCATCCAGCAACCCGCTCTCGATGCGCCTGCGCACCGCGGCCGGATAGGCGACGAAGTGCGACGGACCGCGGTCGACCTGCGCCTCGCCGTCCGAGCGAACCACGGCCAGATCGATCCCGTCCATCGACGTTCCGCTCATCAGGCCCAGCGCAGCGCGCATCGCGGCTCCCTCTTCTCTTTGATTCCGCCCGCCCGGATGCTAAAGCGCCGGCTCCCGCATGGCCATGGCGGCCCGACCCGACGAACATCCCGAAAGCCCGAGACGATGAGCTTCAAGTCCGATTTCCTGCGCACGCTCTCCGAGCGCGGCTTCATCCACCAGATTTCGGATGAGACCGGCCTCGACGACCTGCTGGCGAAGGAGACGGTGACCGCCTATATCGGCTTCGACCCGACCGCGCCGAGCCTGCATGCCGGCGGCCTCATCCAGATCATGATGCTGCACTGGTTCCAGCAGACCGGCCACCGACCGATCTCGCTGATGGGCGGCGGCACGGGCATGGTCGGCGACCCGTCCTTCAAGGACGAGGCCCGCCAGCTGATGACGCCGCAGACGATCGAGGCGAACATCGCCGGCATCAAGAAGGTGTTTTCGAACTACCTGACCTATGGCGAAGGTCCGCGCGACGCGCTGATGATCAACAACGCCGACTGGCTCCTGCCGATCAACTACCTCGAATTCCTGCGCGACGTCGGCCGCCATTTCTCGGTCAACCGCATGCTGTCCTTCGACAGCGTGAAGACGCGGCTCGACCGCGAGCAGTCGCTGTCCTTCCTCGAATTCAACTACATGATCCTGCAGGCCTACGACTTCGTCGAACTGAACAGGCGCACCGGCACGCGTCTCCAGATGGGCGGCTCCGACCAGTGGGGCAACATCATCAACGGCATCGATCTCGGCCACCGCATGGGCACGCCGCAGCTCTACGCGCTAACCTCGCCGCTGCTGACCACCTCGTCGGGCGCCAAGATGGGCAAGTCCATGTCGGGCGCCGTCTGGCTCAACCCGGAAATGCTCTCGGCCTATGATTTCTGGCAGTACTGGCGCAACACCGAGGATGCCGATGTCGGCCGCTTCCTGAAGCTCTACACGACGCTGCCGCTCGACGAGATCGCGCGCCTCGCCGCACTCGGCGGGTCGGAGATCAACGAGGCGAAGAAGGTTCTGGCGACCGAAGTCACCGCCATGCTCCACGGGCGCGCAAACGCCGAGGGCGCTGCCGAGACCGCGCGCAAGACCTTCGAGGAAGGTGCGCTCGCCGAAAGCCTCCCGACGGTGGAGGTGCCCGCGGCCGAGCTTGCCGCCGGCATGGGCGTGCTCGCTCTGTTCGTCCGCGCCGGCCTTGCCGCCTCCAACGGCGAAGCCCGCCGCCAGGTCCAGGGCGGCGGCCTGCGCCTCAACGACCAGCCGGTCAATGACGACCGCATGTCGGTCACCGACATCGCGGTCACCGCCGACGGCGTGATCAAGCTGTCGCTCGGCAAGAAGAAGCACGTCCTGGTGAAGCCGGTTTGACGCTGCAGCTTGTGGTACGGCCTTCGAGGCTCGGCTTGGCCGAGCACCTCAGGATGAGCGACGTGGGGCCGAACTAGCGATCAGCGTTGCTCGCCCCGTTAGCGATAAGCGCTCCTGCTTCCAGTTCACGAGGAAAAGGTGGCTCTAAGGGTCGGATGAAGGGCAGCTTGAAAATTCTAGCTGGCTCGGCCCTCACCCGCCTGCCTGCATCCTCTCCCAGAGCCGAGAAGAAGAGCGCAAATCGCTAACCTCCCTCATCGTGCACCCAACTTCCCTCATCCTGAGGTGCGAGCGGAGCGAGCCTCGAAGGACGCACCCAAACCCCTTACTTGTCAGAACTCGAAGATCGACCGGAAAATGCCCGGCGCCACCACCGACAGCGGATTGACCTGCAACTGCGGTGCAGCCGTCTTTCCGTAAAGGCGGAAGGTGATGCCGATGAGCCCGCGGTCGCGGCCATTGCCGAGGATCTGCCCCAGGATCGGGATTTCGCCGAAGAGCCGGTTGAGCCCGTAGGCGGGCATGAACGTCCCGGTCATCGCCATGTCGCCGGCCTGGTCGTAGACCGTCCCCTGATAGGTGGCGCCGATGAGGGGGCCGCGCAGGATGCCGCGGTCGAGTGCAAGATAGCCCTTTCCGTAGGTCACTTCCGACGCTGCCCGTTCGAACGAGACGCGCGAGGTGTCGATGTCGCGGCCGACGGCCTGGCTGAGCGACTGGTTCGAGCCGTCGGGCGAAGAGGACACGAGCGAACTCAGCCTCGGCTCGTTGACCACCCAGAAGCCCCGCGCATCCACCTGCCCGACCAGCGGTCCACCCGCCTGCCCGGCAAGCGCGGCGTTCAACGTCCCGCCTTCCATCCGCTGGTAGACATCGAGAAACTTCAAAACCGAACCGGCATTGGCCGATTGCAGTTGCAGACGGCGCTGGCCGTCGACGATCGCATCGCGATAGGCCACGGCCTGGCCGGACGCCGTCATGGCCGACAGTTCGAGCAGTTCGATCGTCGAGCCGCGCCCACGATAGGACAGCGTCACATCGGAGAGGATCTCGCCGTGGAAGCCGACGACGCGATCGATCTCGGCCTTGATCGTCATCGGGATCGACTGGCCGGAGCCGCCTTGGCTGGCGCTGCCGCCGGCGGCGGGATTGCCGAGGATGTACTTGATCAGAGCGCGCGCATCGAACGATCGGCCGTGCACGCCGATCTGGTAGCCTTCGCCGCGGCGCGTGATGTCCACGGCGACATCGTCGTCCCGGTTCAGCGCAACCCGGCTGAAGCGCGCGGAACTCAAGCCGCCGCTGCCAAGCGACACGTCCCCCGCGACCGAAAAGCTGCTGCCCGACAGAGCGAACTCTTCCAGCCGCGTCACGCCTTCGGCCTGCGCCATGTAGAAGGAGGCGGTCGCAGGGATGCCCTGCCCTTTTGCCCAGCCTACCCAGGGCAGCCGCAGTTCCGATGACGCCAGATCGACTTCGACTTGCTGGCGCGGACCGTCCGCATCGACGGCCACGGCGGCCGAGCCGGACAGGAGCATCGACAGACCGGGAGCCAGCCTCTCCGTGTTGCCGTCATCGAGTGCGAGCGAAACCGAACGCGAGCGCTCGATCGTGCTCTCGCCGAACGGTTCGACCATGTTCAGCCGCGCCGGCACGCCGTTCATCTGCGCGACGGCATCGACCACGACCGTCTCGGGATCGATGGTGATCGAACCGTCTGCCTCGGTGATGCGCTGTCCTTCGATCGGACGCTGGAGGGCCACGTCCTGGTAGTCGAGCGCGACGAGAAAATCGATCTCGCTGGCCTGCAGGCCGCCCTTCAGGGGAATGTCGGCAACGACGCGCCCGGAAACCGTGCCGCTCATCTCGTCGGGCGCCATGTCGAGGAACCGGCCGATATCCAGCGGCTTGAAGCGCGCGAATTCGACGGCCGCGTCGACGGTGCCTGAAATGCCGATGTCGAGCGCGCCGACCATGTGCTCCTCGCCGCGGCTCATCCTGAACGAGCCTTCCTGCAGGACGACCTCGCGACCGCTCGCCATCGGCACCCGTCCGCCGGACAGCTCGATGTCGGCATCAGATCCGGCAAAGGACAGCGTCCCGAGCGCCTCGTGCACGAGCGGAAGCTCGCCGGCGATCCGGAAGCTCGCATCGCGGAGCGTGAACGATCCGCTCACTTCGTCGCGGTCGAGCGGGATGCCATGGCCGAACCGGTCTGGTGGCACGTTCAACCGGATGCGGCCTTCCTCGACGTGTCCGGCAAGGATGTTGGCGTAGACCCAGCGACGCGCGCCGCCGGCGGCAAACCACGGCCAAAACTGCTTGAGATGCTCCGTCGGCATGTCCCGGACCCTGAGGTCCAGGTCGAGACCAGGCGATCCGAACGGCCCGAACGTCACCGCCATGCGGCCGCCGAGCGTACCCTGCTCGCCGGTCAGGCCGATCTCGTTCATCGCGATGACGCGCGCCTCGGGATCGTAGCGCCCGGCAAAGATCGCCTTGGCGACGATCGGCGCCTCGGGCGATGCCGGAGGCGCGATCACGCTGTCGTCGCTGAGCAGCTCGAAGCGGTAGGTCGGCCGCTGTCCCGGCTCTGGAGGTGTTGGCCCGATGGCGCCGTTGAAGTTCCATCGCGACCCCGCGCTCTGCACCTGCAGCGCCGACAGTTCGAGCTTGTCCTGTCCCTCTTCGACATAGCCGTCGAGATCGATGTCCAGCACCATCGGCGCTTCGTTGCCGAAAGGCAGCGTGAAGCGATCGATCGATGCTGAAAGCGCGACGCGGGATGCAGCCGGGTCGACGGCCTCGCCGCCCGTGATGGTAGCGGTCAACTGTTGCAGCCTGTCGGCGGCCAGCGGCCCTGCCCCCTGTCCCTCCTCGGCCTCCGGAATGGTCAGCGTCAGCACGACCGATTCGATGACGCCGTCGCGCGACGTGCGGCGTGCCTCGCCTGTCAGGGTCATCGGCCGGCGGTCCAGCACGATTGCCGTATCGATGTCTATGCCGCCCGCATCCGCTCGCCTGAGCGTCGCGTCTTCGACCAGCACCTGCCTCGGATCGCCGCGCAGGCGCGGAATCTCGATCGAGACGTTCTCCAGGCGGACCTGGCTCGTGCGTCCCGTTTCCACGGCGTTCAGGGCCGCGTGCAGCCAGCCGAAGACCACGCCGATCGCCAGGTCCGGATCGAGCAGGCCCTCTTCGTTTACGTAGCGCGGTGCGGAATCGGTGCCGCGCGCCGGCACGATCGCGGTATTGAGCCGGGCGTCCGCAATCAGCGCCTCGCCCAGCCGCAATTCGCCGGAAAGGAGCCCGCGAATACCGATCGAGAACTCCAGCGTGCCCGCTTCGATGAGTTGTGTAGAGGTCTCCCGCTCCACCGCGCTGACGTCGGACGCGTCGAGCACGAGCAGCCCCTTGCGCGAAAGCGAGATCGAAACGTCACCGATGGCAACGTCGACCGGGCGTCCGGAGAGATCGTGCAGGGCGCGCTCGGCGGCATCGCGCAGCCGCGCATCACCGAAGCCGAGCCAGATGAGGAGGATGAGGCCGACGGCCGTGACGGCAAGAAGCCCGACGAGGCCTGCAAACCCGTATCCGACGAGACGCATCGCTCGTCCAAGCCGAGGCGCCCGCACGGGTTCTGGCGCCGAAGGAGCGGTCTCCTCGGCGCTCGGGCCCTCTGCCATGGTCGAATCGCGCGCGGCGGTATGTTCCAGCACCGTGCCTTCCGTCGTGGCTCTTCCTGCATGGACGAAGCGTTCGCGCATTCTATATGAGCCGGCCGGGCGATGCCACCTCGCAACCCGCGAGGGTCCGGGCAGGCCCGGTCACGAAATCGAAAGTGGGGCGCATGGCACAGATCGAAACAGGACAATCGGCACCGGATTTCGAGCTTCCCGGCGATGGCGGATCGACGATCCGGCTATCGGACCATCGCGGCAAAGCTGTGGTGCTGTTCTTTTATCCCAAGGACGACACGACCGGCTGCACGGCCGAGGCGACGGCCTTCTCCGGCCTCGCCGGGGAGTTCGAGGCGGCAGGCGCCGTTCTCATCGGCATCTCCCCGGACAGCGTAAGGAGCCACGACAAGTTCAAGTCGAAGCATGCGCTGACCGTGCCGCTTGCAGCCGACGAGGAAAGGACGGCGCTCGAAGCCTATGGCGTGTGGGTCGAGAAGAGCATGTACGGCAAGAAGTATATGGGCGTGGAGCGCACGACGGTGCTTGTCGCCCCCGACGGAACCGTCGCCCGCGTCTGGCCCAAGGTGAAGGTGCCCGGCCATGCCGAGGAGGTGCTGGAAGCCGTTCGCTCACTTTAGACGGAACGACTCGACGCTCTTCACGTTGATCCCCGGAGACACAAGGCAACTGGAGACGACAATGTTCAAGGGCGCACTACTCTGGCTCATCGGTATCCCGATTCCCATTATCATTCTGATTCTGCTGCTCTTCTAGTACGCAGTTCAGATCACCAAACAGGGGCCGTGAAGCATTGCTTCCGGCCCCTTTTTCATGGCCGGATCAGCCTTTGTTAACCCTAACCATGTGTAATCCCTCGTGACGGAATTGGTGCTGCGTGGGGTTCAATCTTGGCACGATCACGATCTTCTGGCCGCTTCGGGCGCCGCGATCCACATACGGTCATCATCGCCCGCGGAGATCGCATACGCCACTTCACTGTGCGGCCTGTCGTGGCAGCCCTTGCCGGCATTTCGCTGCTGGCGATCGTCGGTGCCGCAGCAAGCACAGCCGGCTACGTGCTGCTCAAGGAGCAGGTCGATTCGACGGTAGTCCAGCAGACCTTGAATGCGCAGGCCTATGAAGATCGCATTGCGTCGCTGCGGGCGGAGCTCGATCGCATGACTAGCCGCCAGACGCTCGACCGGCAGGATGTCGAGCGACGGGTTGCGGCCCTCATGGCGCGCCAGGAAGAATTGCTGGCGCGGCAAGGCCAAATCGCGCCGCTTCTGGATCGCAGCGACGGCCTGCCTGACGAGCTTCCTGCCAGCGCCCCTGCCCCCTCGCCTCGCCCGATCGATGCGGTGACTTTCGGTAACCTGCGCCTTGGCGACGACACGGTTCTGCCTGCGCTTGCGCCAGCCCCGCGCACCGGTGCCGAAATCGCGATGCGCGACCCGACGGCTGTCTTCGCAATCGTCGACAGGACGCTCCATGACGTCGAGAGCAGGCAGACGGCCGACCTCCAGGGCCTGGCCGAATCAACCTATCGCGAGACCGACACGATCGCCTCGGTGCTGGAAGATCTTGGCATCGACGCCCGTACGACGACCGGATCGGTCGGCATGGGTGGGCCGTTGCTCGGCTTCGCCGCACAGCCCGTCCGGTTCGAGGCGAAGGTTCGCGATCTCGACAGCGCCATGCGCAATCTCGAGCAGATGAAGACCGTGGCGCGCACTATGCCGATCTTCCATCCTGCGCCGGGCCAGCAGATCTCGTCGCGCTTCGGCGTCCGTCGCGACCCGCTGCTCGGAACCCCGGCCCAGCATTCCGGCATCGATTTTCGCGCTAGAACCGGTGCAGCGGTGAAGGCCGCAGGCGGCGGCACGGTGATCTTCGCAGGCTGGAATGGCGGCTATGGTCGCATGGTCGAGATCGACCACGGCAATGGCATGACGACGCGATACGCGCATATGAGTGCGATCTCGGTCACCGAAGGCGCATCGGTGGAGCCGGGCGACCTGCTCGGCAAGGTCGGCAGCACCGGGCGCTCGACCGGCCCGCATCTGCATTTCGAAATCCGCCGCCATGGGGACGCGCTCGACCCCATGACTTTCATCCGCGCAGGCCGAAAGCTCTCCGGCCTGATTTGATCAGTCGATGTCGGCGACCGTCTCGCCGACACCGCCTTCGATGCGGTGTGCCAACGACGCCTTCATGAAGTCGTCGAGGTCGCCGTCGAGCACGTCCGACGGGCTGGTGCTTTCCGTGCCCGTGCGCAGATCCTTCACGAGCTGATAGGGCTGCAGGACGTACGATCGGATTTGATGGCCCCAGCCGATATCTGTCTTGGAGGCCTCAGTCGCGTTGGCAGCGTCCTCGCGCTTCTTCAGCTCGACTTCGTACAGGCGGGCGCGTAGCATTTCCCAGGCCTTGGCCTTGTTCTTGTGCTGCGAGCGCTCCTGCTGACAGGCGACCGCGATGCCGGTGGCAAGGTGCGTGATGCGCACCGCCGAATCGGTCGTGTTGACGTGCTGGCCGCCCGAGCCCGAAGCGCGGAACGTGTCGATGCGGACGTCGGATTCCGAGACGTCGATCTCGATCGAATCATCGACCACCGGATAGACCCAGACGCTGGCGAACGAGGTGTGCCGGCGTGCATTCGAATCATAGGGCGAGATGCGCACCAGACGGTGCACGCCCGATTCGGTCTTCAGCCAGCCATAGGCGTTGTGGCCCTTGATCTGCAGAGTCGCGGACTTGATGCCGGCCTCTTCGCCGTCATGCATTTCCAGCACATCGACCTTGAAGCCGCGGCGCTCTGCCCAGCGCGTATACATGCGCAAAAGCATCGAGGCCCAGTCCTGGCTTTCGGTGCCGCCGGCACCCGCATGGACTTCGAGATAAGTGTCGTTGCCGTCGGCTTCGCCGGACAGGAGCATGTTGATCTGCCGCGCCGCGATCTCGCCCTTGAGCGACCGGATGGAGGCTTCGGCCTCGGCGATGATCGACTGGTCTCCCTCCTCCTCGCCGAGCGCGATGAGCTCGACATTGTCGTCGAGCCCGCGGGATAGCGCGCGGATGCCATTGATGCCGTCATCCAGCTGCTGGCGTTCGCGCATCAGCTTCTGCGCCTCCTGCGGATCGTTCCACAGGTCGGAATCTTCGGCGCGTGCGTTGAGGTAGTCTAGGCGTTTGACGGACTGATCCCAGTCAAAGATGCCTCCTCAGCAGGGTTATCGCCTGCTTGATTTCGTCGACCAGCGTCTCGGTTTCTGCGCGCATTTTCTCGTTCTTTTCTGGATGTTCTTGGCCCTGAAGGCGATGCGGCGCGGACCATAGAAAGGTCCGCGCCGCAAGTAAACCCGCGAGGGAAATGCCGTCAGTAGAGGCCGCCGCCGCCCTGGATGATCGCTTGGCTGGCACTCGGCGAAATCTCCTGTGCGCGGCCCTCGTCCATGCCGCCTAGGCCGATGACCCAGTAGCTGTCCGCAGGTCCGGTGCCCGGCTTGAACTGCTCGATGATCGCACCCGGCTCGCCTTCCATGGCACGCATGCCGGTCTGGCGGTTGACCGCGATCGGCGTCATGCCGTCGGGAACGCGGAACGCGACCGGCGTCTTTCCTTCCAGCTGCGCCTGCATGAACTCCTTGAACACCGGAGCCGCAAGGCCGCCGCCCGTCGCGCCGTTACCGAGCGGACGCGGCTGATCGTAGCCGATATAGAGGCCAACGACGAGATCGGCCGAGTAGCCTACGAACCAGACATCACGAGAATCGTTCGTCGTGCCGGTCTTGCCCGCAATGGGATGGCCGAGCTCGGCGAGCGTCGTTGCGGTACCGCGCTGGACGACGCCTTCCATCATCGAGGTGATCTGGTAGGCCGTCATCGGGTCGAGCACCTGCTCGCGCTCGTCGATCAGTTCCGGCTCGGCCTGGTTTTGCCATTCGGCGGCATTGCAGCCGTGGCAGATGCGACCGTCATGCTTGAAGACGGTCTTGCCGTAGCGATCCTGGATGCGGTCGATCAGCGACGGCTGGATCTGCACCCCGCCATTAGCCATGACCGAATAGGCCGAGACCATGCGCATGACCGTCGTCTCACCCGAGCCGAGCGACATGGCCAGAACCGGCAGCATCTTGTCGTAGACGCCGAAGCGCTCGGCGTACTCGGCGACGATCGGCATGCCGAGATCGTTGGCGAGGCGAACGGTCATCAGATTTCGCGAGCGCTCGATGCCGGCGCGTAGCGTCGAAGGACCTGCGAAATCGCCGCCATAGTTCTTCGGCTCCCAGACGTCGTTGCCGACCTGGATCGAAATCGGCGCGTCGTCGACGACCGAGGCCGGCGTATAGCCATTGTCGAGCGCGGCTGCGTAGACGATCGGCTTGAACGACGAGCCCGGCTGGCGGAAGGCCTGCGTCGCACGGTTGAATTCGGACTGTGAGAATGAGAACCCGCCGACCATGGCCAGAACGCGGCCCGTATGCGGGTCCATCGCGACCATGCCGCCGGAAATCTCGGGCACCTGACGCAGCTCCCACGCCTCGCCGACCTTCTCGACATAGACCACGTCGCCCGCCTGCAGCACCTCGCTCACCTGGTTGGCGCGCACGCGCTCGGCGTTGACCGTATGGCGCATCGCCCAGCCCATCTGCTCAGCGGTGATCTGGATTTCCTGGCGTTCCGCGACGAGCGCCCCCGAGGCCTCGCGGCCAGGCTGCAGGCCGAGACGGGCCGACTGTGCGCCAGATTCCAGCACGACGGCGAGCGTCCATTCCGGCACATCGCTGAGACGGGGCACATCGCCGAGCGGCACGCCCCAGTCGCTGCCGAGTTCGATCTCCGTCACGGGCCCGCGGAAGCCGCGAAGCTGGTCGAAGCGCAGAAGCCCGCCCTGGAGCGACTTGCGGGCCGAGCGCTGCATCTCGGGATCGAGCGTCGTGCGAACGGACAGGCCGCCCTCGTAAAGTGCATCCTCGCCGTAGCGCGCGATGATTTCGCGGCGCACTTCCTCGGTGAAGTACTCGCCGGCGAAGAGATAGGTGCCACTGCGACGCGGATTGACGGTCAGCGGGAGCGCCTTGGCAGCCTCGCCTTCCGCAGGCTCGACATAGCCGTTGGCGACCATCTGGTCGATCACCCAGTTGCGGCGCTCGACCGCGCGATCGGTGTGGCGATAGGGATGGTAGTTGGAAGGTCCGCGCGGCAGGGCGGCGAGATAGGCCGCCTCCTCGAGCGTCAGTTCGTTGACCGACTTGTCGAAATAGGTAAGCGCCGCGCCGGCGATGCCATAGGCGCCGAGCCCGAAAAAGATCTCGTTGAGATAGAGCTCTAGGATACGGTCCTTCGAATAGGCCTGCTCGATACGGAACGACAGAATCATTTCGCGCACCTTGCGCTCCATGGTCTGGTCCGAGGTAAGCAGGAAGTTCTTGGCGACCTGCTGGGTGATCGTGGATGCACCCACCGGGCGGCGGCCGGACCCAAAATTCTGAACGTTGGTCGCAACCGCGCGGAACAGGCTGAGCACGTCGATGCCGGGATGCTGATAGAAGTTCTTGTCCTCAGCAGACAGGAACGCCGCCTTCACGCGATCGGGAATCGCCTGGATCGGCAGGTAGAGCCGGCGCTCACGCGCATATTCGGCCATCAGCGCGCCATCGGAAGCATGCAGACGGGTCGTCACCGGCGGTTCGTAATTCGCCAGCACTTCGTAATCCGGCAAATCCTTGGCGATTGCACCGATGTAGATGACGACGCCCGCAGCTACTGCCAGCGCGAGAACCGTGCCGATGCCAAAGAAATATCCAATGAGCCGTATCATTCCCGCTCCGCTTGACCCGTGTCCGCCGGGTCTCTCGCTATCGACGGCCGAACCACCGCGATAAGCCCGACGGCCAGCCTATAGGGCAGGTTGGTGGGCCGCGCTTGTGGGCAAATTGCGGCAGCGCACGCAAAGGCCGTCAGACGGGTTTGTTAGACCACGAACTGTTGTGGAAATGCAACGCGTTGGCGCTCAACTCGCCGCGAGGATTCAGCCGCCGGAAGTGCCTCTCGACGCGGCGAACTGGTCGATGGCGCTCGTAATGCTGGAGATTGCGTCTGCCCGCCACGTTTCATCGAGCAGCCGGGCTTCGTCCTCGGAATTCGACAGGTAGCCGAGCTCGAGCAGGACCGATGGCACATCCGGCGCCTTTAGCACCCGAAAGCCTGCGAATCGGTGCGGGTTGTTGATGAGTGTGACGGTGTCCTTCAGCTCACCCACGAGCGTGCGGGCAAAGCTGATCGAGAAGCGGTGTGTTTCGCGGCGGATAAGATCGACCAGAATGTCGGCGACGTCGCCCTTGTCGGCCTCGACCTGGATGCCCGCGATTTCGTCCGACAGGTTCTCGCGAAGCGCGGTCGCCGCAGCCTCCTCGTCGGACGCCTTGTCGGCAACGGTATAGACCGTTGCGCCCTGAATTCCCTTCAGACGGATCGAATCGGCATGGACCGAAATGAACAGATCCGCCGATTGCTGGCGCGCAATGCGGACGCGCTCGTCGAGACGCAGGAAGACGTCGGTCTCGCGCGTCATCTCGATCCGGTAGCCGGGCTGCTGCGCAAGCGCGTCGCGCAGCTCTCGGGCGAACATCAGCGTGATGTCCTTCTCCTGCGCGCCCGAAGCCCCTGCAGCCCCGCCGTCGATGCCGCCATGGCCGGGATCGATGACAATGGTGAAGGGCTTTTCCTTGATCCCGGCGACGGCCTGTCCGACCCGGTCGCCGCGCCCGGTCGTCGTGGAGCCCGTCGGCGCGATCTGCTCGGCGAGCGCCGCTTCGAATTCGTCCTGCGAACCTGCCTCGATCTCGGTTACCAGCCGGAAGCCGGAACCGTCCTCGTTCTCGACGACCTGCACGGCGTCGATCTTGAACGGGCCATCGGAGGAAAAGATGAGGCGCGACGTGGTCTCGTCCAGCCGTCCGAACTGGACCCGACTAACGAGCCCGCGCGGCTCCACGGCTTCGGCGTCCAGCCGGAATTCGGCGTCAGGCAGGTCGATTACGAGGCGATGGGGCGCGCGCAGCAAAAACCAGCGGAAATTCGCGTCGCGATTGAGCTCGACCACCATGCGCGTTCGCACGGCATCGCCGGCCATGCGCAGTTCGCCGACGCTCAGGGGAACGCTCGCCTCGGCCTCGATCGAGACGGCGGATGCCGGCGAAGCGCAAAGAGCAGCCATGCCGAGGCCGAGCGCGAGGGCGGCAGCGCGAACCACTTTCGAAACCTGCCTGCCGGCAAGGACGCTGGACATGCCAAGAAGCGTGTAGAGCGACATCGAATCCCGTTTGTGCTGAAGGCGCGAACGAGCGCGCGATCGAACAGTGGTAGCCCCCTCATGGTTAACCGGACCTTTCCGCCTTGGTCCGTCAACCGGATAGATTTGCCAGCAACCGAATGAGGGTTGCCTTGCTTTACGTCAAATCATAAAAGCGACAGTGGAGCGCTGCAATGCCGTCATTGCATCCATCCGGCTTTCAGCTGCTTCCGCTGCGGAGCCGAACCGGAACGGCAATCAGGGCAGCGAGCGATCCCGAAGATTTTCTTCAGGGCCATCCGGTGACGCGGGGCCCTGGCGTGAAAAACGGCCGGACACCCGTCCTGGCCGGCTCTGTAAGAGCGTTAGCTGGTCCGGCCTAGCCGGGCTTTGGGTCAAAAATGTTTCGCCGGGCGCACCGTGACGCTGAACACAATCCTGACAATGCCTGAAGAACCCCGCGCCGTCATGGCCGCGGCCAGGCCGTCGGGCGTGCGTCGCTCCGCATCGGCGGCCACCACAATATCCGGCGCGCGCCATGCGCCAGGAAGACGGGACGCCACAGCGTCCACGCCCTGGCTACGCCGCGCCGGGGAGAGCAGAATTAATGCCGAACAAGATGCTTATCGATGCCTCCCACCGGGAGGAAACGCGGGTCGTCGTCACACGCGGTAACCGTATCGAAGAATTCGACTTCGAGGCGCAGGACAGGAAGCAGTTACGGGGCAACATCTATCTCGCCCGCGTCACGCGCGTCGAGCCGTCGCTGCAGGCAGCCTTCGTGGAGTATGGCGGCAATCGCCATGGTTTCCTGGCTTTCTCCGAAATTCACCCCGACTACTACCAGATCCCCGTCGCCGACCGTCAGGCGCTGCTGAAGGCCGAGGCCGAGGCAGCCGAAGACGAGGATGACGACGAGGACGAGGAGCGCGGCGGCCGCAACCGTCGCCGCCGTCGCGGCAAGAACGGCCGCAACGGCCACGCCTCCGCGAGCGACAGTGGTGACGGCGACGCCGAAGCCGCGCCGGCATCGAGCGAAGACGGCGAAAACGGCGACGGGAACGGTGAGGATGCCACGCCGCGGCCCGCCATGGCCGAGGCTGTCGCGTCCGACAGCGTTTCGGAAGAGACGTCCGAAGACAATGGAGGCAGCGATCACCTCGACGCGCCCTCCAACAATGCATCCGGCAATGGCGAGGACGAGGTCGAATCGGTCGGCGCAGAAGACGCGCTCGACGAGGTCCGCACGCGCCGCAAGCCGATGCGCAAGCAGTACAAGATCCAGGAGGTCATCAAGCGCCGCCAGATCATGCTGGTGCAGGTCGTCAAGGAAGAGCGTGGCAACAAGGGCGCGGCGCTGACGACCTATCTCTCGCTTGCCGGCCGCTATTCCGTGCTGATGCCGAACACGGCGCGTGGCGGCGGCATCTCGCGCAAGATCACCAGCGTACAGGATCGCAAGCGCCTGAAGGATATCGTCAAGGATCTCGACGTGCCTCAGGGCATGGGCGTCATCCTGCGGACCGCCGGCCAGAGCCGCACCAAGGCCGAGGTCAAGCGCGACTACGAGTATCTGATGCGCATGTGGGAGAACGTGCGCGAGCTGACGATGAAGTCGATCGCCCCTGCCCTCGTCTATGAGGAAGGCTCGCTCATCAAGCGCTCGGTGCGCGACCTCTACAACAAGGACATCGACCAAATCCTCGTTGCCGGCGACGACGGCTATCGCGAGGCCAAGGACTTCATGCGCATGCTGATGCCCAGCCATGCCAAGGTCGTTCAGCCTTACCGCGACACGGTGCCGATCTTCGCGCGCAACGGCATCGAGGCACAGCTCGACAAGATGCTGCAGCCGCAGGTCACGCTGAAGTCCGGCGGCTACATCATCATCAACCAGACCGAGGCGCTGGTTGCGATCGACGTCAATTCCGGCCGGTCGACCCGCGAGCATTCGATCGAGGACACCGCGCTCCAGACGAACCTGGAAGCCGCCGAGGAAGTGGCGCGCCAGCTCCGCCTGCGCGATCTCGCCGGCCTGATCGTCATCGACTTCATCGACATGGAGGAGAACCGGAACAACCGGGCCGTCGAGAAGCGCCTCAAGGATCACCTCAAGAACGACCGCGCGCGCATACAGGTCGGCCGCATCTCGCATTTCGGCCTTCTCGAAATGTCGCGCCAGCGCATCCGCGCGAGCGTGCTCGACTCGACCATGCAGCCCTGCCCGCATTGCGGCGGCTCGGGGCATGTCCGTTCGGACTCGTCCGTCGGCCTCATGGTGGTGCGCGGGATCGAGGACTATCTCCTCAAGGATCACAAGTTCAACATCACCGTCCGCACGCCGACGGCGACCGCGCTTTACGTGCTCAACCACAAGCGCGCCGCGCTGAGCGAGATGGAGCGTCGCTTCGGCGCCGATATCGCGATCGAGGCGGACGACAGTGTCGGCCACCAGCATTTTGCGATCACCAAGGGCACGCCCGCCGAGCGCGAGCCGCAGGCGGCGGTTACGCTTGGCGCCGACATATTGGCGCTGGACGACGAGATCGACGAGAAGCTCGCACTGGAAGCCGGCTTCGACGAGGACGAGGCAGCGGAAGCCGTCGCCGAGCCGGCCGAGCAGCGATCGGAACAGCGCTCCGAGGAACAGTCGGGCGAAAACGGCGACCGCAAGCGAAAGCGTCGGCGCCGGCGTCGTCGCGGCGGTCGCGACCGCGATGGCGAGACAAGCCAGGCGCAGGGCGAAGACGGCAACCAGTCCGATGAGGACGAAGACGGCGAGGACGCTGAAGGCGTTGATGACGCCGAGACCGAGTCCGGCGCAGAGACCGACGAGGCCAGGGCCGCGAACGGCGATGGCGACCGTCGCAAGCGCCGCCGTGGCAAGCGCGGCGGACGCCGCAACCGTCGCGAGGACGAGGGTGCCGAGGGTCAGCCTTCAATGGCGGCCGATGGCGAGACCGACGCTGCGGTGACCGACGACGAGGCGCGAGAAGCCGTCGAGGCAACTGCCGAGACCGTCGAAGCGGCCTCGGCCGAAGTCGCGGAAGCGGACCAGGCGCTTGCCGAACCGGATACCGACGAGGCTCCGGTCAAGAAGAAGCCTGTGCGCCGCCGCAAGAAGGCCGATGCCGAGGAAGGTGCTGCAGAAACGGTGTCCGAGCCGGCCGAGAAGCCTGCGAAGAAGCCGCGCAAGGCACCCGCCCGCAAGCGCGCTGCCGCCCAGGCCGAAGAGTCCGAAACCGTCAGCGCCGAGCCGGAAGCCACGGCGCCCGTCGTCGAAGCGCCGGCAGAGCCATCACCGGTCGTCGAGGAGCCCGAGGCAGCCGAGCCCGTGGCGGTCGAGCCTGTAAAGCCCGTCGAGCCGTTGCTCGTCTCCAGCGAGCCTGTCGACGAGAGCAAGCCGCGCCGCACGGGCTGGTGGCGCCGCAAGTAGGGCGTCCAGCACGATCAAGAAAAAAGCCGGGCGCGATGCCCGGCTTTTTTGTTTCCGCGAGATGTGTTGCCATCAGCGCCGCTGCAGCCAGGCCTCGATCCGACGCGTCGCCTCCTGCATGTCTGCGAGGCTTCCGGCATAGGAGAACCGCATCGACCGGTGGCCCTCATACGGGTCGAAATCGCGGCCGGGCGGCGCGGCGACATGGGCGTCAGTCAGCATCTGCTGCGCGAAATCCATGCTGTCATTGGTGTGCCGGGTGACATCGCAGTAGGCGTAGAACGCGCCGTCCATTGGCGCGAGCAACGGGAAGCCGAGCGCCGGCAACCGCTCCATCAGGAAAGCGCGGTTCTCGATATAGCGACCCTTGACGAGTTCCAGTTCGTCCGTCGCCTCGAACGCATGGCTTGCTGCGATCTGGCTCAGCTCCGGCGCGGAAATGTAGAGGCTCTGCGCCAGCCGCTCGATCTGCCGCACGGAAGCTTCCGGCAGCACCATCCAGCCGATCCGCCAGCCTGTCATGCAGTAGTATTTGGAAAATGAGTTGATGACCGTGACGTTCGGATCGATAGACAGCGCGGTGACATCCTCGCCGGAATAATCGAGCCGGTGGTAGATCTCGTCCGAGATGATCTCGATCCCGGCACCGCGCGCGAAACCGAGGAGGCTCGCAAGCTCCGCCGGCGGAATCGCGGCCCCGGTCGGGTTGGCCGGGCTCGCAAAGAGCAGTCCCTTGAGCGGTGCCTGCCGATGCGAGGCTTCCAGCGCCGCAGCCGTCAGATAGCCCTCGTCGCCAAGCGGGATCTCGACGACCTCGAGCCCCAGCGCGCCCATGATGTTTCGATAGGCCGGATAGCCCGGCACCGTGATCGCGACGCGGTCGCCTTGGTCGAACATTGCGAGGAATGCGAGATTGAAGGCCGCCGACGAGCCGGTCGTCACCGCGATGCGCTCCACCGGCACCTCGACGCCGTAATGCGCCCCGTAGTGATCGGCGATGGCGCGACGCAGGCTCACAAGTCCGAGCGCGTCGGTGTAGCCGATCCGCCCTGCCCGCACGGCCGCCGCCGCCGCCTCGCGCACGACGGTCGGCGCCGGGTCGGAGGGCTGGCCGACAGCCATCGAGATCACGTCATGGCCCGCCTGCCGCAGCCTGTTGGCCCCGGCAAGGATGTCCATGGCGTGAAACGGCTCGACGGCACCGCGCCGCGACAGGGCTGGCTTCATGATCTCGGTCTGTCCCTTGTGGAAGTCGCCGCACAAATGCCCGAAAGCCAAGGGCATCACAAGTTGGCCAGACGTCTGGCCCGCGCCTTTTCAGGCTGTGGCTGCTCGTTTACCAGTGTCGGTGCCATGAAGACGATGATCGACAGCCCCCTTCGCCGTATCGCCCGCACCGTCGCAGCGGGTGCCCTGGCGATCGCCGTATCCGCAGCCTCTACGCTTCCGTCGTTTGCCCAGCAGCGCTCCGTACCGATCGTGCGCGACGCGGAGATCGAGGCGCTCGTGCGCGAATATGCGCGACCGATCCTGAACGTGTCCGGTCTTGCCCAGTCGGGCATCGACATCATTCTCGTCAACAGCTCCAGCTTCAACGCCTTCGTCGCCGGGCGGCGCATGTTCCTGCACACAGGGGCGCTGGCTATCGCCGAATCACCCAACGAGATCATCGGCGTGATCGCGCATGAGGCCGGACACATCGCCGGCGGACACCAGCAGCGCCTGCGCGAGCAGCTTGCCCGCGCCCAGACGATCGCCGTCGTCGCGGGCCTGCTCGGCATCGGTGCCGGCATTGCGGCGGCGACCGGCGGCGGTGGCAGCGGCGCGGCCAGCGCGGGTGCGGGGCTGGCGATGGGAGGCAGCGAGTTTGCGCGGCGCAACCTGCTCAGCTATCAGCGCACCGAGGAAGCGACCGCCGACCGCTCAGCCCTCACCTATCTCGACGCGACGCGCCAGTCGGCGCGCGGAATGCTGCGCACCTTCGAGCGCTTCCAGAGTGCGCTGTCTCTGTCCGGTGCGAACGTTGACCCATATCAGGTCAGCCATCCGATGCCGCGCGAGCGCATCCAGAATCTCCAGACGCTGGCGCAGCAATCGCCCTATTACGGCACTCGCGATCCGGAGGCGCTGCAGCTTCGCCACGATCTGGCGCGCGCCAAGATCGCCGCCTACACGATGGGCCAGGGTTCCGTGCAGCGCATGTTCCGTGACAACATGCAGTCGCTGCCCGCTCTCTACGGCGACGCGATCCTTACCTACCTCTATGGCAATCCTGCCCAGTCGATCCAGAAGATCGACGCGCTGATCCAGCGCATGCCGAACAACCCTTATTTCCACGAGTTGCGCGGCGAAGCACTGATCCGCGCCAACCGCCCGGCAGACGCTGTCGCCGCCTTCGAGCGCGCGCTGCGCAACGACCCCAACAATTCCGGGCTGATCCAGGTCGGCCTCGGCCAGGCGCTCGTAGCGGTCGGCACGCCGGACGCACTGCGCAGGGGCGTGCGCGAACTCGACGCCGGCTTGCAACGCAACCGCGAATACGCGAACGGCTATCGCTATCTGGCGCAGGCGCATGGCATGCTGGGCAACGTGCCAGAGGCGGAGCTGGCGACGGCGGAAGGGTATTTCCACGCCGGGAACTTCCGCGAAGCGAAAGGCTTTGCCGCCCGCGCCCAGCAGCGCCTGCCGAACGGCTCGCCGGGCTGGCTGCGCGCACAGGACATCATCAATTTCCGCGAGCCTGGCCGCTGAGCCGCCGCGCCGATCAACCGGACGAAGTTAGGACGACGAGATGAGCAAGGCTGTGGCAGTAGGCGTGGTCGGTCTCGCGCTTTCCGCATCGATGCTGGGGATGGGCTTCTATGCCGGCAGCAGCAATCTCTCCAATGGCGCGCAGGCAGCTGCGACCACGATGAACGGCTCACGCAGTTCGGCGCCGGCCGACCGCCAGGAGATCGAGGCCATCGTGCGCGATTACCTCCTGACCAACCCCGACATCTTCCTGGAGGTGCAGCAGGTGCTGCAGACCCGCGAGGAGGAAAACCGTGCAGCCGTCCAGCAGGCTGCCATCGGTGACAATAGCGATCTCATCTACAATGCCGCCCATGACGGCATCGTCGGCAACCCGGATGGCGACGTCACGATCGTCGAGTTCTTCGATTACAATTGCGGCTTCTGCAAACGCGCCATGGAAGACATGGACGCCATGGTCGCGGCAGACCCGGAGCTTCGCTTCGTCCTCAAGGAGTTCCCGATCCTCGGCCCTGATTCGCGCGCCGCACATGTCGTTTCGATGGCATTTCGCTCGCTTGCGCCGGATCGCTATGCCGATTTCCACCGCGAACTTCTGATGCAGCCTGGCCGCGCGAACGAGGCGGCTGCCCTCCGCGTCGCTCTCAACCACGGCGTCGCTGAAGACGAATTGCGCCAGGCCATGCAGTCTCCGGAGATCGAAGCCGCCTTCGATGAGGCCTATAGGCTCGCCGACCGTCTGATGATCACCGGCACGCCGTCCTACATCGTCGGCGACGAGATGGTCTTCGGGGCCCAGGGCGTCGCCACGCTGACCGAAAAGGTCGAGCAGGCCCGCAATTCCGGCAGTTGACGACGCGTCCTCGCGTTTGACTCCCCGCGCCGGCCCACTATAGAGGGTGCGGCGCGCCTGACGGCGCACGGGAAGCCTGAATGTCCAAGACGATCTACGTCCTCAACGGTCCGAACCTGAACATGCTCGGCACGCGCGAGCCCGGCATCTATGGCGGCGATACGCTGGCCTCGATCGAAGCCGCCTGCCGTGCGCATGGCGAAGGCCGCGGCCTGTCGATCGAGTTCCGCCAGTCGAACCATGAGGGCGTTCTCGTCGACTGGCTGCACGAGACGGCGACCAAGGCTGTGGGCGTCATCATCAATCCCGGCGCCTATGGCCACACATCCATCGCCCTCCACGACGCCATCCGCGCCATCCAGCCGATGCCGGTCGTCGAGGTCCATCTTTCAAACATCCACGCGCGCGAGGCCTTCCGGCACCGCACCATGATCGCGCCCGTCGTGACGGGCGTCATCTGCGGCTTCGGCGCGCAAGGCTACACTCTGGCGCTCGATGCGCTGGCAGCGCGGATCTGACCGCGCCAACTGACGGGAACACGGTTCATGTCGACCAAGAAGACAGGTGTTGACCAGCAGCTCATTCGCGACCTGGCGACCATTCTCAACGAGACCAACCTGACCGAGATCGAGGTCGAGCAGGATGCCATGCGTATCCGGGTCTCCCGCCAGAACGCAGCTCCCGTCATGCAGGCCTATGCCCCGGCGCCTGCCGCGGCTCCCGCACCCGTCGCAGCCCCCGGAGCGGCGCCTGCCGCCGATACCAAGGCGGACGTCTCCCGCAACGCCGTTCCCTCGCCCATGGTCGGCACGGCCTATCTCGCACCCTCGCCCGGCGCGAAGTCCTTCATCGAGGTCGGCCAGAAGGTGAAGGAGGGCCAGACGCTCCTCATCATCGAGGCCATGAAGACGATGAACCAGATCCCGGCGCCGCGCTCCGGCACGATCACCGCGATCCTGTGCGAAGACGCCCAGCCGGTCGAATATGGCGAGCCTCTCGTCGTGATCGAATAGTCGGCGAAAGGGATCGGCATGTTCCAGAAGATCCTCATCGCCAATCGCGGCGAGATCGCACTCCGGGTGCTGCGCGCGGCCAAGGAGCTCGGCATCCAGACGGTTGCCGTGCACTCGACCGCCGACGCAGACGCCATGCATGTGCGCCTCGCCGACGAGAGTGTGTGCATCGGCCCCCCGCCCTCACGTGAGAGCTATCTCAACATCCACCAGATCGTGGCCGCGTGCGAGATCACCGGCGCAGACGCGATCCATCCGGGCTACGGCTTCCTGTCGGAAAACGCGAAGTTCGCCGACATTCTCGCCGCCCACGGCATCACGTTCATCGGTCCCTCGGGCGACCACATCCGGGTGATGGGCGACAAGATCGAGGCGAAACGCACCGCCAAACGTCTTGGTATCCCGGTCGTGCCCGGCTCCGAAGGCGCGATTACCGACGATGCCGAGGCGCTGCGCATTGCGGCAGAGATCGGCTATCCGGTCATCGTGAAGGCATCGGCCGGCGGCGGTGGCCGCGGCATGAAGGTGGCACGCACCGAAGCCGACATGCTCATGGCACTCGCGACCGCCAAGTCGGAAGCCGGCGCAGCCTTCGGCGACGACGCCGTCTACATCGAGAAATATCTCGAAAAGCCCCGCCACATCGAAGTCCAGGTGATGGGCGACGGCCGCGGCGGCGCGATCCACCTCGGCGAGCGCGACTGCTCCCTGCAGCGCCGTCACCAGAAGGTCTGGGAAGAGGCCCTGTCGCCCGCTCTAAACGCCGAGGAGCGCGCCCGCATCGGCGGCATCGTCGCTAAGGCGATCGGCGATCTCGGCTATTCCGGCGCCGGCACGATCGAGTTCCTCTACGAGAACGGCGAGTTTTACTTCATCGAGATGAACACCCGCCTGCAGGTGGAGCATCCGGTCACGGAAGCTATCACCGGCATCGATCTCGTGCACGAGCAGATCCGCGTCGCCTCCGGCGGCGGTCTCTCGGTCAAGCAGGACGAAGTGCGCTTCTACGGCCACGCCATCGAGTGCCGCATCAACGCCGAGGACCCGCGCACCTTCACGCCCTCGCCCGGTACGGTGACGCATTTCCACACGCCGGGCGGCCTTGGCGTGCGCGTCGATTCGGCCGCCTATTCCGGCTACAAGATCCCGCCCTACTACGACAGCCTCATCGGCAAGCTCATCGTCCATGGCCGCAACCGCGTCGAATGCATGATGCGCCTGCGCCGCGCGCTCGACGAATTCGTCGTGGATGGGATCAAGACCACGCTGCCGCTCTTCCGCGATCTCGTCGGTAACGCCGACATCGCCAATGGCGACTACGATATCCATTGGCTGGAAAAGCATCTGGCGGCAAAGACGGATTGAGCGGGTCGGAGGCGTAGTTGTCCCGGCCCTTCGCTCCAGGCTATCGCATCCCTCCGGAACTCCTGCTGCGCGCCTACGCGTCAGGCGTGTTTCCGATGGCCGAGAACGCCGACGATCCGGAGATCTTCTGGGTCCGGCCGGAGTTGCGCGGGATCATCCCGCTCGATGCCTTTCACATCCCGAAGAGCCTCGCCAAGACGATCCGCAGCGACATTTTCGACATCCGCTTCGATACTGATTTTGGCGGCGTGATCGACGGCTGCGCCGAATCGCGCAAGGGCCGCATGAGCACCTGGATCAACGCGCCGATCCGCGAGGCCTACGCGATCCTGTTCGAGCGCGGCCACTGCCATACGGTCGAAGCCTGGCAGGGGGAGAAACTGGTCGGCGGGCTCTACGGCGTCTCGCTCGGCCGTGCCTTCTTCGGCGAGAGCATGTTTTCGCGCGTGCCCGACGCGTCCAAAGTCTGCCTCGTCCATCTGGTCGATCGCCTGCGCGAACGCGGCTTCGTCCTGCTCGATACGCAGTTCACGACCGAGCATCTGAAACGCTTCGGCGCGATCGACGTGCCGAGGGCGCGCTACGACAGGATGCTGGAAGAGGCCGTCAACGGACCGACGGCGGAATTCGCCTGAGGCTCAGCCGGCCGAGGCCGCGTCAGGCGCGGGTACGTCCGACTCGCTCTTGCAGCCCTTGAGCCAGACGTCATAGACGGGGTGTTCGACGGCGTTGAGGCCGGGGCTTTCGGCAAACATCCACCCGGCGAAGATGCGGCGGATCTTGCGGTCGAGCGTGATCTCGTCGACCTCGACGAACGAATCCGTGCGCGGCTCGAAGCCATCCTGCGAGGCGTAGCAGACGCGCGGCGTCACCTGCAGCGCTCCGAACTGGACCGTCTCGTCGACATACACGTCGAAGGTGATGATGCGGCCGGTGATCTTGTCCATGCCTGTGAATTCGGCGACGGGACTGGCGACGCGCGTGTCCTGCGAGACCGCGGGCGTTGCAGCAAAGGCTGCGGCGCTGAGCACCAGTATCGGAAGAAGCTTTGTCATCGCGGGCCTGTGGCCACCCTCACCGTCAGCACCTGTCGGACGCACTGCCTAGCCGTCAATTGTGGCGAGACAAGATCGCGGGAGCGCTCAGCTTCCCGGCGTCCAGGCGTCATAGTCGCCGGTGACGCGCGGACGGCTCTCGGCGTTCGCCAGCGAGCCCTTCGGGCGGTACGCCGCCGGCGAACCCGTCAGGTTCTGCTGGTGCGGCTTTTGCCACTCGCGCGGCTTGTAGTCTTCCCTGGAAGGAGGCGTGTCGACGCGGTGATGCATCCAGCCATGCCAGCCGGCTGGGATCTGCGAGGCCTCGGCATAGCCCTTGTAGATCACCCAGCGGCGCGGCTTGCCTTCGGGGTTCAGCGGGCCCTCGTAATATATGTTGCCGAACTCGTCCTCACCGACCTTCTTGCCGAAGCGCCAGGTAAAGAACCGGGTGTTGAGGTTCTGGCCGTTCCACCAGGTGAAGATCTGGGCGAGAATGGTTTTCATCGGCTTGACCGGGCGCTCCGTTCGGGCGGCTTTTTCGCGCTTCTTATGGCCGCGCGGGCCAGCCAATGCAAGGGCGTCAAAGCGTCAGCTTGAAGCCGGCATGGCTCTTCGAAAAGCCGAGTCGCTCGTAGAACCGGTGCGCGTCCGTGCGGGCCATGTTCGAGGTGAGCTGCACCTTGCGGCAGACGAGCCGCCGAGCCTCCGCGATCGCATGCCCGATCATCGCCGCGCCGATGCCGCGCCCGCGCATGTCCTCGCGAGTCTGGACCGCCTCGATGATCATGTTGCGGCTACCGCGCCCCGTCAGGCTTGTCACCAGCGTCGTCTGGAACGTGCCGACGATCGCACCGTCGAGAATGGCGACGTTGAGCCGGTCGTTCGGGCTTGCCGCGATTGCCGTGAATGCCGCACGGTAGAGCGGCAGCGCCGCTTCATCCGTCGTGTCGCCGTGGCCGCCGATCGCATCTGCTGCGAAGAGCGCGATCAGTGCAGGCAGATCGGCCTCGGCCGCCTCGCGAATCTTGATGTCCATTCCGTCCCGCCCTCCCTCTTGCGCTGTTTCCCGGCGTCGCGTTCCATAGCGCATCGGGCCGCAGGAGACACCAGCATGCGCCAATTCCTGTTTCTGGCTTTCTGCGTCGCAGCCGCCTCTCCGGCTGGCGCGCAGGGCATTGCGTTTGCCTACGCGGTAGAACAGGGCTCCGGCATGTGCGTCGGCGACAATCCGGCCACTGCCCTCGACTGCGCCCGCGCGGCCTGCGTCGAATCGAGCGGTGCTGCGCCGCAGGATTGCGCACGGGTGGCGTGGTGCTACCCGGCCGGCTGGAGCATCGCCGTCGGCATCATGCATCGCGAAGGCATCCACTGGAGCGAATTCAGCTGCGGCTGGCCGACGCGCGAGGCGGCGCTAGCAGCAGGCGCCGTCCGCTGCGACGAACAGTTCCGCGATTACATGCAGGATTGCGTTGTCGGTGGTCTCTGGGACGACGCCGGCAATCCGATTTCGCTGGAAGGTGGCGAGTAGGCGTAGTCAGTCAGCCCAGAGGATCGGGCGCTCGTAGATGTCGGCCGCAAGACCCAAACCCGCCTCGCCGCAGTCGGCCGTCTCGCCGACCTTGGAGAAGCCTTGCTCGATATAGAAGGCGACGGCGCGCATGTTGGCGGCCTCGACTTCGAGCCTCACCGTCTCGGCACCCGGAAAACAGCCCTCGATCTCGTCGAGCAGCAGCCCGCCGATGCCATGGCCCTGCATGGCGGGGCGCACATAAAGCTGGTTCAGCGTCACCTTGCGGGTTTCGGAATCGTAGCTCGCGAACGCCATCCCGGCGATCGCCGCGCCGTCATCGGCGACGAGGAACTCGGTTTCCGGCTTCTCGAGCCTTGAAGCCAGCTCGGCCTTCGAGTGCCAGCGCTTGTGGATGTCGGCGACCCTGTCCGCTCCGTAGATCGCATCGTAGGTTGCATGCCACGTCTCGCCGAGCAGCGCGCGGATCGCGTCGAGATCGGCGCTGCCGGCGGTGCGGACGAACATCTATTCGATCCCGAGCTTCTGCTTGACGATCTCGTTGACCGCCTGCGGGTTCGCCTTGCCGCCGGTCGCCTTCATCACCTGGCCGACGAACCAGCCGGCCAGCGTCGGCTTCGCGCGTGCCTGCTCGACCTTGTCGGGGTTGGCGGCGATCACCTCGTCGACCGCCGACTCGATCGCGCCCGTATCGGTGACCTGCACGAGCCCGCGCTCCTGCACGATCGTCTTCGGGTCGCCGCCCTCGGTCCAGACGATCTCGAACAGATCCTTGGCGATCTTGCCAGAAATGGTCCCGTCGCGAATGAGATCGATGATCGCGCCGAGCTGCGTCGGCGACATGGGCGACGCGTCGATCTCCCCGCCGGCCTTGTTGAGCGCGCCGAGAAGATCGTTGATCACCCAGTTCGCCGCCATCTTGCCGTCGCGACCCTCGGCGACCTTCTCGAAGTAATCGGCGATCGCCTTGTCGGAGACCAACACCGAGGCGTCATAGGCCGACAGGCCGAGCGACTGCACGAGCCGAGCCTTCTTGTCGTCGGGCAGCTCCGGCAGGTCCTTGGCAAGCGCATCGACATAGGCCTGGTCGAATTCGAGCGGCAGCAGGTCCGGATCGGGGAAGTAGCGATAGTCGTGCGCCTCTTCCTTGGAACGCATCGAGCGTGTCTCGCCCTTGCCCGGATCGAAGAGCCGCGTCTCCTGGTCGATCTTGCCGCCATCCTCAAGGATCGCGATCTGGCGCCGCGCCTCGTATTCGATCGACTGGCCGATGAAACGGATCGAATTGACGTTCTTGATCTCGCAGCGCGTGCCGAAGGGCTCGCCCGGCCGGCGCACCGAGACGTTCACGTCGGCCCGCAGCGAGCCTTCCTCCATGTTGCCATCGCAGGTGCCGAGATAGCGCAAGATGGTGCGTAGCTTTGTTACATACGCCTTCGCCTCGTCGGAGGAGCGGATGTCGGGCTTCGACACGATCTCCATCAGCGCGACGCCGGAGCGGTTCAGGTCGACATAGGACATCGTCGGATGCTGGTCATGCAGCGACTTGCCGGCATCCTGCTCCAGATGCAGGCGCTCGATGCCGACCTCGATATCCTCGAAATTGCCCTGCCGGTCGGGCCCGACGGAGACTGTCACGGTCCCCTCGCCCACGATCGGCTGCTTGAACTGCGAGATCTGGTAGCCCTGTGGCAGGTCCGGATAAAAATAGTTCTTCCGGTCGAAGACCGAGCGATGGTTGATCTGCGCCTTCAGCCCGATGCCGGTGCGGATCGCCTGGCGCACGCACTCCTCGTTGATGACCGGCAGCATGCCCGGCATGGCCGCGTCGACGAGGCTGACATTCGAGTTCGGATCCGATCCGAAAGCCGTCGAGGCGCCGGAAAAGAGCTTTGACTCCGACGTCACCTGCGCATGGATTTCCATGCCGATGATGACTTCCCAGTCGCCGGTGGCGCCGGGGATCAGTCGCTTGGGGTCGGGCGTGCGGGTATCGATCAGGCTCATGGATGGTCTTCGTGCTATCGCGTTTCCGGTGCCGCATCGCGGCCTCGGACTGTCGATAGAGCATTTTGCCGCCGCGTGAAATCATTTCGCGGCGGACAAATTGCCGTGGTGGCGAGTACCCCCGCTCCGTCAGGCGGTAGCGATGTAGTGCTTGATCTCTTCGGCCTCGCGCTGGACGTCCTCGATGCGCTGCTTCACGACATCGCCGATCGAGACGATGCCGATCAGGCGACCCTCGCGCTCCACCGGCAAATGGCGGAAGCGAGCCTGGGTCATGATCTCCATGACCTGGTTGACGGTGCTGCCTTCCTGGCAGCTGCGCACCTTGGCCGTCATGACGGCCGAGACGGGATTGGACAGCGCATCGGCGCCCTTCTCCGCCAGCACGCGCACCACATCGCGCTCGGAAATGATGCCGGCGATCCGATCGTCGCCACGCGTGACCACGATCGCGCCGATCCGGTGTTCGCCGAGCGCCCGGACGGCGTCGGACAAAAGGCTGTCGGGCGAGATCGTGACCACGTCCCTGCCCTTCTGGTCGAGGATAGCCTTTACGGTCATGACATCACGCTCCCTGTTGGTTGTCGCCTTCTTGGTGCGGCATGGGGCGTGATGGTGCGGCTGCGCGGGCCGATTGGCAAGGGCGGCGGAAGCGATCAGGCGCCGTCGCGCCGCCAGGGTGCGAAAAGGCCGATGCCGAAGAAGCCGGCGAGGAACCCGCCAATGTGGGCTTCCCACGCGATCTGCCCCTGCACGGCCGGGCCCGCGAAGCCGATGCCGCTGACGAGATTGATGACGAACCAGACCGCCAGAAACGTTACGACCATGCGCGAGGACAAAACCGTGCCGATCGTCCTGACAGGGCCGAGAAAGATCGGCTTCCCCGCCGTCCGGTCGATCTGGAACCCGAAGCGCGCCGCAGCACCCATCATGCCCGAAATGGCACCCGATGCGCCCACCAGCGGCGTCGGGTCGTCCATGTGGAGCACGTAGTGCAGGCCGACGGCAGCCAGGCTCGTTGCGATCCAGAACAGCACGAATCGCCCCGCCCCGATCCGGTTGGCAAGCGGCGAGCCGAAGGCGGCGAGCCAGATCATGTTGACCCCGAGATGCAGCCCGTCGCCATGCAGGAGGCTGTAGGTGACCGGGCCGACGATCGCCCCGAAATCGATCAGGAACTCGCCCGAATAGCGCAGCGGGATGAAGGCGAAGGTCAGGATCGTGTAGATTTCCTGATCCTCCGTGAGGAGGAACGATCGCACCAGATGGACGCCGATACAGACCGCGATGAAGGCTACGACGACCGCCGGCAGGTTGAAGATCGGTTCGCGCCGGCGCTCCGCGATCGGGGCATCGTCCTCCTGCGCAATCTCTGCTGACTGGTCGGGCAACTGGCTCATAGGCTGCAGATAGGCTCGGGCATGCGAAATGGCCATCGCGCCCAAGAAAAAAGCCGTTCGAAGACCTGCTTCGAACGGCTGTCGAGCCCCCTGTTTAAGCTCCCCGGCATGATCTTCAGGCCGCTGCCTGCAGTCGCTCCCACGCGACCGGGCATGCTGTAAGGATCGCCAAAACGAGGGCAACGCGCAACGTCAACCCTTTGTTAACCTTAACGCGTCCGATCGCCGTTAACAACTTGCTCACCCTCTGGCACGCCGCCTGCAACGTCCGGCATGAAGCCGCCAGGCACACCGGGATTCGTCCTGCCCTGGCACACCAAGCCAACGGGCGACGAGCCGATCGGAGACGCATGAACCAGGATGGCACCATCGAGCTGTTCCGCTACTGGAACACCTTGCGCGGCAGCCGCCCCGCCCCGCGGCGGGCCGAAGTCGAGCCGGCCGACATCCGCAGGCTCTTGGCCGACACCTTCATCCTCGACGCAGGAACGGGCCTCTTCCGGCTGGCCGGCACGCGTCTCTGCGCAGCTTACGGGCGCGAGCTCAAGGGAACGCCACTGGCCTCGCTCTTTCGCGCCGAGGATCGGCCGATCGTGTCCCGGCTGGTCGAGACGAGCGCCCAGTCGGCAAGCGTGGTCACGCTGACCGTCACGGCGACGAGTGCTCGGGGGCGAACACTCGACTGCGAGATGCTCATTCTCCCGCTGGCGTGCGAGCCCGACGAACTCCGGCTGCTCGGCTCGGTCCTGCCCGTCCGCCGCCCCTACTGGCTTGGCGCAGACCCCCTGCTCGAAAACCGGCTAGCCTCGCTGCGTGTCGTCGAAGCCGATGCGCAGATCCTTGCCGACGTCCAGCGGACTGAGATGCAATCGCCGTCCCTCATGCCGGACGGCTCCTCGATGATGCTCGAAGTGCAAGGCGGACGCCGCATCCGGCACCTTCTGGTCCTCGATGGCGGGCGTGAGGAAAGCTGATCGAAAGTTCGGATGCTCCGATCTCCACACACGCCTTTTTAAGGATTGAGGCGCTAAGTCGTTGCAGAAGTCTGGAGTCCCGGACACGTGATGCATTGAGGCGCCCGACGATGACTGTAGCGGCGGTAGAAGTTGCGCCGTCGAAGGCCGAGAAGCGGAGCTTCCAGCGTGTCCGCGTGAAGCTCTATGGCCGCTTCATGCTGGAGGATCGCTCCGAGCATTCCTGCCAAGTCATCGACATGTCACCTGGCAACGTCGCGCTGCGCACCGAGCGCCGCGGCGAGCTCGGCGAAAAGATCATCGCCTATCTCGATCACATCGGGCGCGTCGAAGGCGTGCTGACACGCAACCTCGAGGACGGCTTCGCGATGACGGTCATCGCGTCCGAACGCAAGCGTGACAAGCTCGCAGCCCAGCTCACCTGGCTTGCCAACAAGCACGAACTCGACCTGCCCGAGGATCGCCGCCACGAACGCGTCGCCCCGCGCAATCCCAACAGCGTCCTGCGCATCGCCGACGGCCGCCAGTACAAGTGCCGCATCATCGACCTCTCGCTGTCCGGTGCCGCGATCGAGATCGATATCCGCCCGGCCATCGGCGTGCAGGTCATGCTAGGCACGATGCGTGGACAGATCGTGCGTCACTTCGACGAAGGCATCGCGATCGAGTTTGCGGTCATCCAGGACCAGCGTACGCTTGAAGCCGAGTTCGACCGCCCCCAGCAATAAAGCCTCCCGACACGACCGCTCGAAGGCCGGCCTCGCGCCGGCCTTTTTCGTTCGCGCATGCCCTCAGGCATGCCGAACACCGCCTTTACGCGATCGATGCAATTCTATTCAATTTAATACAGCATTTTACTCAGATACGCGACAAATATAGATCAAGTACAAACGCTCGGTTTTGCGTCGAATAAAGTCGCGTCTGCCATAGTCTCTCCAACAGGGGAGACGGGGCAATGAAAAAGACAATTGCAGGCGCCGTTGCTTTGACGGCTTTGACGATGGGGATCGTCAGCCACGCGCAGGCGCAGTCACCGATGCCGGCTGGCGCGCTGACGACGCAGCCGATCGGGCACTATGAATTCTGCATGCGTGAGCCGGCCGAGTGCCAGCCGACGCGTGGCACGACCGCTGCGGTGAACCTGACCCGCGACCTGTGGGCCCGCATCATCGAGGTCAACAACGCCGTCAATGCGATGGTCACGCCGCGCACCGATTACGAGATGTGGGGCGTCGAGGAATACTGGTCCTATCCGGTCGGCGGCATGGGCGACTGCGAGGACTATGCGCTCGAAAAGCGCCGGCTTCTGATGCAGGCCGGCGTACCGGCATCGAGCCTGCTCATCACGGTGGTGCGCCAGCCCAACGGCGATGGCCACGCCGTGCTGACGGTGCGCACCTCGATGGGCGACTACATTCTCGACAATCTGGAACTGCGCGTGCTGGCGTGGACCGAGACGCCCTATCGCTACCTCAAGCGCCAGGCGCCGGAGCATGCCGGGCGGTGGCAGACGATCCATGACGGGCGCGACGTGCTCGTCGGAAGTGTCGGAAACTGAACCAGAACCCCGGTCGCGTCCCCACCCTCCCCGTCCCAACGACCGGGTCAGGAGCCGGCTCTTTCCCACGAGGGCCGGCTCCGCCATTTCTGGCATTTGGGATGTGAGAAAAGAGACCGGGGGCTGAAGGGCGGATGCTGTACGCACGCCCAATACGCGACGCCGTCAGCCGGCGCCGCGTCGGGACGGCGACCTAAAGGTCGACGTCGAGAATGGCCATGGAGAAATTGTAGTCGCCTTCGTCCTCGTCCTTGAAGACGAGGCCGACGAACTCGTCACCGACATAGACTTCGGCCGAGTCGTCCTTTCGCGGACGGGCCTTCACCTGAAGGGTCGGGTTCTGGAAAACGCGCTTGAAATAGGCGTCCAGCTTGCGGATTTCTTCGGGTTTCAAATGGCTGCTCCAGCTGGCCTTCGGTTGGGTCGAGGCGGCTTCTGACACGATGCCGCCGCCCCTGTAAAGGCTGCCAGACCGATCAAAGTTCCTGAGAAAGGAGCTGATCCATCTGCCGCGACGGTTCCTCGCACCCGGTCTCGCCGACGATCCGCGCCGGCACGCCGGCAACCGTGACGTTGTTGGGCACAGATTTCAGCACGACCGACCCGGATGCGACCTTCGAGCAGTGGCCGATCTCGATATTGCCGAGGATCTTCGCGCCCGCGCCGAGAAGGACGCCATGGCGGATCTTGGGGTGGCGGTCGCCGCCCGCCTTGCCCGTTCCGCCGAGCGTTACGCCATGCAGCATCGAGACGTTGTCCTCGACGACCGCGGTTTCTCCCACGACAATGCCGGTGGCATGGTCGATAAAGACTCCACGTCCCATCCGCGCTGCCGGATGGATATCTGTCTGGAAGACGACGGATGACCGGCTCTGCAGATAGAGCGCGAAGTCGCGGCGGCCCGAATGCCAGAGCCAGTGCGCCAACCGGTGCGTCTGGATCGCGTGGAAGCCTTTGAAATACAGAAGCGGCATCGAGAACCGGTCGCAGGCCGGGTCGCGGTCGTAATAGGCCTGGATGTCGGCCCGCACCATCATGCTCCAGTCCGGCACGGAATCGATCATGGAGCGGTAGGTCTGGGCAATCAGCGCCGCGCCGAGATCGGGATGGTCGAGACGCGCGGCCAGGCGATGAACGACGGCGTCCTCTAGACTGCGCTGGTTGAGGATCGTCGCGTGTAGAAACGCTCCGAGAATCGGATCGTTGCCAAGCGCATCTTCGGCCTCGCCGCGAACGGCCGACCAGATCGGATCGACGGGCTGGATCATCCCCGCCTTTTGCAGCGCATTGTTCGCCATCTGCCAAGTCTCCAGTTCCGCCATTGCGGCGTCACGACGGACATCATACTCCGGAAGAGCCTCGCGATGAACCGCGATTTCTCCCCTCAGTGCTCAATTGGAATAGGGCCGATGCAAATTCAAGACGAGATCCGGCTGGCGACGAGCGAAGACGGCATCGCGCGTCTCACGCTGAATCGGCCGGCCAAGAAGAACGCCGTGACCCACTCCATGTGGCAGGCCATACCACGACTTGTTGATGATTTCGCCAAGGATGATCGCATCCGGGTGCTCGTCGTCAGCGGCAAGGGCTCGGATTTCTCGGCCGGAGCGGATATCGGCGAGTTCGATACGCTGCGCGGCGATCCTGAAAGCGCACGCCTTTACGAGCAGTCCAACTCCGCAGCCTTCGCGGCGATCCGCAACGCACCCTTTCCGACGCTCGCTTCGATCTCGGGCATATGTTTCGGCGGCGGTTGCGGGCTTGCGGCAGCCTGCGATTTGCGCATCTCGTCCGAAGATGCCTTCTTTGCCGTTCCCGCCGGGCGCCTCGGGCTCGCTTACCCGGCAGATGCCATGTTGGACCTCGTTCACGCGCTCGGCCAGCAGACGGCCCGCTATATGACCTATTCCGGCGCTCGCATCGACGCCGCCCGCGCGCTGTCTTGCGGGTTTCTTCTCGAAATCGTTGGCGCCGCGGATCTCGCAAGGCGGTCAGACGAGATCGCAAAGGCGATTGCCGCTGCAGCACCCCTGTCGGTTCGCGCCTCTAAAGCGGCCATCCGCTCCGTCCTCTCCGGCGATGTGGCAGATCGCAACGAGGCCGTGCGCCTTGGCGACACGACATTCGAAAGCGCAGATTACGCGGAGGGTCGCCAGGCATTCAAGGAAAGGAGAGCGCCGAACTTTAGCGGGCGCTAACGTGAGGGAAAGCCTGTGTTTTCTGCCCTCCGGTACAAGTGTCGTTAAGAACTTGTCCGTACAAGCAGATGTCCTATTCCGGACGTCTGCGGGGGCAAATGCAGTCCATCATCAGTTGCATCGTCAACGAGCACGATTATCGCGGGCTCGTCGTCGCCTCCCTCGTCTGTGTCATCGGTTCGCTGATCTCGATGCGGCTTTTTGCACGCACGCGGCGCACGACCGGCGGCAAGCGCATGCACTGGCTGCTGCTCTCGGCCATCGTCTGCGGCTGCACGATCTGGACGACGCATTTCATCGCGATGCTCGGCTACGAGCCGCCTGTCATTCACGCTTATGACCCGGTCCTGACGCTCGTCTCGCTCGTGATCGCCATCGGCGCATCCCTGGCGGCTTTCGTGATCGCATCCTCGACCCGCAGCAGTTTCATGATTGAGGCCGGTGGCGCAGTCCTCGGCCTCGGCATCGCGGCGATGCATTTCACCGGCATGTCCGCCTTCGTGATGACCGGCTATTTCGTCTGGGACATGACGATGGTCATCGTCGCGATCGTGCTCGGTGCCGGTTTCGGTGCCGTCGCCATGAACCGCATCGCCCGTCCGGTCACACGCTTCTGCAAGTACGGTTCGTCCATAGCGCTCGTGCTCGCGATCGTGTCGATGCACTTCACCGCCATGGGCTCGTTCTCGATCGTCTACGATCCCATGCTGCCGGTGCCGGCCTCGATGATTGCCAACGAGGTCCTGCTTGCAGGTGTGGTCGGCATCATGTCGATGGTGCTGCTGACAGGCGTTTCGACCCATGTGCTCGACAATTATGCCGAAGCCGACGCGATCCGTCACTATCGTCACATGGCCCTGCACGATGCGGCCACCGGCCTGCCCAATCGTTCCGATCTCCAGTCGAAGCTCGCCGCACTTACGTCCGACAGGTCCAACGACAACGACCGCGCAGCGATCCTGACCATCGATCTCGACCGCTTCAAGGACATTAACGACGTCCACGGCCATGCCGCCGGCGACTACGTCCTGCGCGTTGTCTCGGAGCGCTTGAGCAATTCGCTTCGCGACAACGAATACGTTTCGCGCATCGGCGGTGACGAGTTCGTGGCCATCAAGCGCGGGCTTTACGCAATCAGCGAAGCGCGCGAGTTCGCAGCGCGCCTGAATGCCGCCGTATGCCAGCCCGCGGAAGAGGAAGGCCGCGTGCTGACCGTCGGCGCCAGCATCGGTATATGCATCTTTCCAGACCATGGCCGCGATCCGACCGACCTTGTTTCCAAGTCCGACCTCGCGATGTACCGGGCCAAACAATCGTCGACGGACAAGATCTGTATCTACAATCCGTCGATGGACGAGGCGAGCCGCACGCGCTCGGCGCTTGCGATCGAGCTTCGCCATGCGCTGGAGCGCGATCAACTGGAGCTTTACTACCAGCCGCAGAACGACGTCGCGTCGGGGCGCCTGATCGGTTTCGAGGCGCTCATCCGCTGGAACCATCCGATCCGCGGTCTCGTCTCGCCGGCCGAATTCATTCCGATCGCCGAGGATACCGGCCTGATCACGCCGATCGGCGAGTGGGTCATCCGCAAGGCCTGCGAGGAAGCCGCCCACTGGGCGCTGCCGCTCAAGGTCGCCGTCAACGTGTCCCCATCGCAGTTCACGCACTCCGACCTGCCCAAGATCGTCCACGAGGCGCTGCTGCAGTCCGGTCTGGCAGCCCAGCGGCTGGAGCTGGAGATCACCGAATCGAGCATCATCGCCGACCAGCAGCACGCGCTGCACGTCGTTCGCCTGTTGAAATCCTATGGCGTCTCGATCGCCATGGACGATTACGGAACCGGCTACTCGTCGCTATCGACGTTGCAGACCTTCCCGTTCGACAAGATCAAGATCGACCGCTCGTTCATCGGTTCGGTTCACACGAGCGACCAGGCGGCTGCCATCATCCGCGCCACGATCATTCTGGCTGAGAGCCTGAACATCCCGGTCCTTGCCGAAGGCGTCGAGACCGAGCGGCACCTGCAGTTCCTCCGTGACGAAGGCTGCGGCGAGGCACAAGGCTATTTCTTCTCACGGCCAATCCCGGCGGCCGCCGCGGCGCAGATGGCGGTCGACGCCGCAGCCAATCCCGTCACGGCCGCCGAGCCGGCAGCCGAACCCATACCGGTCGCCATGCTCAAGATCGCCTGACCAGCCTCAAGCCGGCGCCGTCTCTTCCAGGAAGCGGAGAACGGCATCGCCGAACACGTCGTTGCGGTCTCCCGCAACCATGTGTCCCGCTCCCGACACGTCGATCACTCGTGCATTCGGCGCAGCCTCGACGAATTCGCGCGCATGTTCCTCGCGCACGAGCTCGGACTGCATGCCACGCACCAGCAGGATGGGCAGGGTCAGCCGGTCGAGCCCATCCATCAGCGCCTGCATGCGCTCGACGCCGTTCTCGCGGATGTTGTTGTCGCCGGCGACAAGCGCTGGGTCCCAGTGCCAGCGGAAGCGGCCATCCCGGTCGAGCCGGAGGTTCTTGCGCAGACCGTCCAGCGAGCGCGGGCGCTTGCGGTGCGGCATGTAGCCGGCGACCGCATCGGCTACCTCCTCGAGCGTCGCAAAGCCTTCGGCCATGTTCGACTGCATGAATTCGAGCACGCGAAAGACGCCGTCCGGGTCCATGCGCGGCGTGACATCGACCAGCACGATGGCGCGGAAAAGCGGGCCGGCCTTCATCTCTGCGCCGAGCGCCGAAAGCCCGCCGAGCGACGCACCGACGACGGTCGGCAATTCGCCGAAGCGCGCGGCGACATCCCGCGCGACCGGGATCAGGTCGTCGGCGAAATCCCCGAATCCATAGAGCCCGCTTTCCACCCATGCGCTCTCGCCATGGCCACGCTGGTCGTAGGTGATCGCCGACAGGCCGGATTTCACGAGCCTCGCAGCCGTGCCATCCCAGGCCCGGCGCGTCTGCCCGCCACCATGGATGAGGATGACAGGCTTGCCGCCGCCCTCGAAGAGGTCGCCGGCAAGGTGGTTGCCCTCGGCACCCGCAAACTGGATCGGCTGCGCGCTCATCCCAGCGGATGCGCCTTGAGAAAATCGAGCGCCTTCGCCTTGAACGTCCGGTCGCCCACCGCCAGCATGTGGTCGCGGCCCTCGATGTCGAAGGCCTCGGCATCCGGCATCAGCGCCGCCAGCCGCACTGCGGAGCCTGCGATGTCGTCCCTCGTCCCGACCGCGACCAGCGTCGGCGCACTGATGCGTGCGATCTGGCTTTCATCGATGAGTTCACGCGATTTGGCGATGCAGGCCGCAAGCGACAGCCGGTCGCTCTTCGTCTGGTCGGCGAAGGTGCGGAACATGCGCCCGCGCGGGTGCGTGACCGTCGACGGATCATCGGCCAGAAGCGCAGCGGCGATCGGGTCCCATTCGCCGACCCCGTCGACCATGCCGTAGCCGAGCCCGCCCAGGATGAGCGTCGCAACGCGGTCCGGATGGTGCAGCGCCAGCGACGCCGAAACGCGCGCCCCCATCGAATAACCGAAGACATGGGCGCGGGCGATGCCGAGTGTACCGAGCAGCGCCACGGCATCCTCGGCCATCGCCAATGGCGTATAGGCATCCGGATCCGTTCCGCCGGACGACTGCCCGTGGCCGCGATGATCGAACGCGATGCAGCGATAGCCCGCATCCGTCAGCGTCTTCGTCCAGCCGGGTCCGATCCAGTTGACGTTGAGGTTCGAGGCAAAGCCGTGGATGAGAAGCACGGGCTCGCCATTGCCGGCTGCGGGCTCGAAATCGGCCCACGCCAGCCTGAACCCCTCCCGGTCGAGGATTCCCGTCTGCGTCGCGCCTGGTGCCTTCACTTAGTTGCCTGCGATCTCGTCGATACGCGGATGGTTCAAGCGAACGCCTTCCGCAATGCCAGCCTTCTCGGCGATGCCGCGTTTGACTTCAAGCACGAAACGCGCCGGAACGCCCGGCGAGATGCCATCTGTGGAATAAGGCTCGCCGGGCAGAATGCCGACCACGCGGCCGTCATCCCCGATGAAAACGAGGTCGAGCGGGGTCGGCGTGTTCTTCATCCAGAAGCCGAGCGGGCCGATCCGCTCGAACACGAACAGCATGCCTCGATCATCCGGCAAATCGGTGCGGAACATCAGCCCGCGGGCGCGCTGCTCGTTGGTTTCGGCGATCTCGATCTGGAGCGAGCCGCCGTCCTCGATCGTCAGCGGCGCCGGATCGACCGGGAGCCGCATCGGCTCGCCGCCATCCTGCGCGAGCGCGGCACCGAGCGACCAGACGAAAGCCAGGACAAGGGCGCCGAGCCGAATCGGCGCAATGGACAGAACTGCGGACATGGAAACTCCGTTGGATGAGCCCACGCCCGATGGCCCTGAGCCGTCAGTGCGCGGTCGTCAGCGTTCCCATATCGGGGTAGATTTCGGCAGCCATGAGGCCCTTGTCGCCTTTGCCGAAACGGACGAGCACGACCTGCCCCGGACGAAGCTCGGTAATACCGTAGCGGCGCAGCGTCTCCATGTGGACGAAGACGTCCTCGGTCCCCTCGCCGCGCGTCAGGAAACCGAAGCCTTTGGTGCGGTTGAACCACTTCACCAGCGCACGCTCAAGGCCGCTTTCGGCCGTGACATGCACATGGGTGCGCTGGACGGGCTGCTCGGCCGGGTGCACCGCCGTCGTGTTGTCCATCGAGAGCACGTGGAAAGCCTGCATGCCACGATCGCCGCGCTTGGCGAGGCACAGCACGCGCGCGCCTTCGAGCGCAGTCTGGAAGCCGTCCTTGCGCAGGCACGTGACATGCAGGAGCACATCGCCCAGCGAGCCGTTGTCCGGTGTGATGAAGCCATAGCCTTTCGCCACGTCGAACCACTTGATGGCGCCAGAGACCTCGACGACCCCCGTCTCGTCGATCTCCTGAGACGTTAGGGCTTGCCCCGCATCTGCATAGCGCCCCTGCGTTGAGGCCTTGTCCCCCATCAGAAGTAACCTTCCTGCCGCCGCCCGATGATTCTCGCTTGCAGGATAGCATCGGCCGCCGCTTCGTTTGCAAGGGCCGCGCCACAATTTTCCCACACATGTGGCAAACGTGCCCAAGTGTTGGAGTGACAACCTGAAGATGTGTCGGCTGGCCTTCCTTGCCGTGCGGGAGCTCGGGCCATATATCGGGCGGCACATCCGAGAAACGTCACCAGAAAAGGCAGCGCGATGCGTTATCTCCACACCATGGTCCGCGTCACCGACGTCGACCAGTCGCTCGATTTCTACTGCAACAAGATGGGGATGCGCGAAGTGCGCCGCATCGAGAGCGAGCAGGGTCGCTTCACGCTGATCTTCCTGGCGGCATCCGAAGACGAGGCCACCGGCCGATCCGAACAGGCGCCGCTCGTCGAACTCACCTACAACTGGAACCCCGAGGAGTACACGGGCGGGCGCAATTTCGGTCACCTCGCCTACGAGGTCGACGACATCTACGAACTCTGCCAGTCGCTGATGGACAAGGGTGTCACCATCAACCGCCCGCCGCGCGACGGCCGCATGGCCTTCGTCCGTTCGCCGGACGGCATATCGATCGAGCTTCTGCAAAAGGGCCCGGCCAAGGAAAAGGCCGAGCCGTGGGCGTCCATGCCGAACATGGGTAGCTGGTAATCGAAGTCAGGCGCGCGTCACGCCGTCGCGCGCCTGTCCCGCTCGCCATTCGCGCGCCTGACGGCATTGGCAAGCACCGCGACCTTGTTCTCCAAACCGTCGCTGCGTCCGGCAGCCTCCGCCCCGCGGGGCGCGCCCTTGCCTCGCACTTCCCGACGCTGCTGGCGGGCGATCGCCTGGGCCCTGTCGCGCTTCTCGCGCAACTGGCGAACGAGATCGGCAAGGTCCTTCTCCGACAGAGCCTTGATTTCGGGATGACGCGAGCGCTCGACCAGCGCCTTTTCGTCTGCGTTGAGCGCCCGATCTTCCTGCTTCTTCGTCAGGGCCATAATGCCTCCTTTTCGTTGCTGATGACCTATTCGCAACGAGCGGGACGCCGATCGGTTTCCAATTATGGTCGCGGCAGCCTGTCGCGCGCTTCGTCGATCAGCATGTTGGCGATCTGCATGCGTGTCACGGCGCGCTGACGAAGATGGATCGCAACACTGTCGGGATGATTGCGGCGGGCAAATTCGCGGCGCAGGCGATCGAGTTCCAGCCGCGAAGCTCTCGGCGTGATCGCCAGTTCGCGCTCGATGGAGGCACGGTCCGTGGGCAGGGGCACTTCGCGCGGCAACTCCGGGGCGGGCGCGAAGTCCGGCATCGCCGTGACCGTCTCATAACTGCGGATCGCTTCCTCGCCCGCAAACGCGGGCGTCTCGGCCCTCAGGCGCTCGATCTGCTCCAGCATGTCGAAACGGAGGCTCGGAGCGAGCGTTGCGCCCTCATTGGCGGCCGCCTCTTCGATCAAATCGTCCAGCAATGATGAGAAATCGCGCTCGATGCCCACGCCGATGCTCCGGATACATCACTTCCCTTGTCGTAGATCACCGGCAGTTAAAAAGGTTTCCTGTCGCTCCATTGCATTTTCGTGACCGGTGAGAAGAAATCGGCTGACCACGGCGCATAGCAGCCATGTGAATGCTGCACTGCACAATGAGCCGGATCGGGTTATCTTGGTGGTGGGAGGACGGATTCGTGGAGCACGATCGATGCCGTTCTGGACCGAACTCTTTTCCCGCCCACGCCCTGATACCGCGCGGCAGGGCGCTGCCTTGCGGTTCCTCGAAGGCCTTTCGCCTGCCGACCGCGCCGACCTCGGCATAAGGCCGGCCGACTTTCCACGCATTGCCCGTTCCATGGCGAGACGTCCCCTTCCCTTCCAGCCGTAGAGGCGCGCGCCGAACCTTTGCCAGAATCGGGGCCCAAGCCTAGCCTGAGGCAGGCGATGGAGGCGGTGATGGCCGGCAGAATCCGAATTGCACTGGTCGCGGCGCTTCTCGCGTCACCGGCCTTCGCGCAGACCGAGCCGGACTATCGCGACGACAGGTCGAGCGCCGCAGCTCTCGTGGCCTCGCTCTACAACGCCATCGCCCGCAAGGAATTCGCCCGCGCCTGGAGCTACTTCGCCGAACCGCCGGCAGACAGCCTCGAGGCCTACGCCGAAGGCTATGCCGACACGGCGAGCGTCGAGATCCGGACCGGTACCGCCTTCGAGGAAGGCGCGGCAGGAAGCCTCTATTTCCTGCTGCCTGTCGCAATCAGCGCAGCGCGCCCCGACGGTTCCTACGCGCAGTACGCCGGCTGCTACACGATCCGCCTCCTGCAACCCGCAAACCAGGACACGCCGTTTCGCCCGATGGCGATCGAAGGCGCGGATCTCGCGGCGACCGACCTGCCCTTCGAGGATGCGCTGCCGACGCGGTGCGGCGACCAGGAACTGCCAGCCAACGATGCGGTGCGGGCGCGCGCGGATGAGGTCTTCGCGTCAGCCTATGACGGGTATTGCATGCGTGACGCGTTTGCGGACGCCGCCACCGCCGATCCCGAGGAATACACGCTCACGTTCCGACCGAGCTGGAGCGGCGAAGACGGCAGCGACGAGACCTTCCGGCTCTTCCGCTATTTCTGCTCGCGCGGCGCCTATAACGAGGCGCATGTCTACCTGATGGCCGGCTATGACGGCGAAGTCGAGATCGTCAGCTTCGCCGTGCCAGACATGGACATCCGCTATGCCGGCGACGGCGATACGGAGCTTGAATCGATGGAGCTCCAGGGCTACGGCACGCGCATCCGCATGACCAACTCAGAGTTCGATCCCGAAACACGCGAGTTGAGTGCCCATGGCAAATGGCGCGGGCTGGGCGACGCTTCGGATAGTGGGCTCTGGATCTTCCGCGATGGCGGCTTCCAGCTCGTCCGCTTCGAGATCGACCCCACCTATGACGGCGAGATCAACCCGCAGACCGTCTTCGACGTGAGCGAGACGCCCTGAACAGCGGGAACATCGCCAGCGGCGATCGGTTCTGGAACTCCCCCAGATGGAGTATCCACACCATGGACCAGGCGACCCACCGCCCTTACACGACGACCGCCGACCTGCACCGCAGCTATCCCGTGAGCCACGGACCGCGCTTCGAAGCCATCGACCTGATCGGCTTTGCGGCCGCTACGATCATGGCGCTCGGCCCCCTGACGGCCTACACGCTCGGCTTTTGACACTACTGGCTTGCCATCCAGTTGAGCACGTCGCGCCAGTCGGTCATCCGGATCGGCGTGCCGTGGCTTCCGGTTTCGAAGCGTACCATGCGGATCGGGTAATCCGCCCGTCGAGCCAGCACCTGACGGAAGAATGCCTCCTGCCGCGCGACGTCGAAGACCCGGTCGTTGCCGCCGTGGCCGATATAGACCGGCACCCGCGCCGCGAAAGCGGGGCTGTCAGTGAAGCCGTCGTCCCACATCGAGCCGAGCAGCAGCAGGCCGCCGAGCCTGTCACCGAGCGACCCCTGCCGCGCCAGCGTCCAGCACACCGCGCCGCCCATCGACCCGCAGGCGACATAGGCTTCCGCGCCGGGCGAGCGGTCGAGATAGAAGCCGAGGAGCCCGGCAGTGTCCGCCGCCCCGCGCGCGCCGAACTCACGCACGTCCATCGTGAGGTAGAGCCCACCATTGCGCGCCGCGAGAGCCTTCATGCGATTGAAATTGCCGCCGAAGGTGAAATCGTCCGCGCCCTGGCGGCGATTGCCGCCCTGACCATGCAGATAGAGCACCACGAACCGCGCACCCTCCAGCGCACCGACGGCGATGTGCGGAATCTGCCTCCCGTCGAGCGTGATCGCCAACTCTTGCTGGCTGCGGCGGGCGGCGAGATCGACGTAGCGTGCATGGGCCCGCCGCTCCGGCACCTCGTCACGCCCGTTGATGTCGCGCATCTCATGATAGTCGACGACGACACGCTTGCCGCCATCGCTGGTTTCCAGCGTAGCCGGCAGCGCGAAGAGATCATCCTTGTGCGGCGCCAGCATCTGTGCCTGCGCGACGGACGCGACGACGGTGATCATCACCGCCGCGAAGATGGTGCTAGCCCGCAAGACGTCCTCCCGCCATGTCCATCGCTTCCGGCGTATCGACGTCGAGGCTCGCAGCCTGCCCGATTTCCAGATCGTGCACGGGCACGCTGCCGCCTTCGATCAGATGCCGCGCGCCGACGTCGCCTTCCAGTTTCATCGCCTCGGCGAAAAGCGAGCGCGGCAAGAGCACCGGATTGCCGCGCACGCCGCCATGGGTTGCGCGGATGACGGCCTGACTATCCGCGCGGAAAGCATCGGCCATGCGCCTCAACGCCTTTGCGTCGATCGCCGGCATGTCGGCAAGCGATACCAGCGCGCCGTCAGCCTCACCATCCAGCGCAGCCAGCCCCGCCTTGATCGAGGACGACAGCCCGGTCGCAAAATTCGGGTTGTCGACGAACTCGACATCGAGCCCGGCGAGCGCCGAGCGTATCCGTTCACCCTGATGCCCGGTCACGACGACAACACGATCGAGACCGGACGAAAGCAGGGCATCGGCGCTGCGCCGCACCAGCGGCACGCCGTCGAATTCGGCGAGAAGCTTGTTGGCAGCGCCCATTCGACTCGACCGACCGGCGGCGAGCAGCAGCCCAGCAATGACAGCCCGCCGCGCGGCCGGCTTGCGCCCCTCGCGCGGCTGCGGTCGCGTGGGGATTTCCATGAGCAGCCCTCCGACGCCCATGCCAGCGATGTCGGCATGGGTGACGGGCAGATCGGCGCAGAGCCGGTCGAGCACCCAGTCGAACCCATTGTCCTTCGGGCTGCGCGCGCATCCCGGCGCCCCGATGACGGGCCTACCTCTGACATCGCCGAGTACCAGCAGATTGCCCGGATCGACCGGCATGCCGACACGCTCGACATGGCCGCCGGCGATCCTGATCGCTGCGGGGATGACATCGTCTTCGTCGCTGACGGCCGAAGCTCCGAAAACGACGATTATATCGGCGTTTGGCAGCGTTTGCTGAATCGCTTTGGCAACATCGTCCGGATCATGCGCGACGCGGCTCTCGCCGACGACCGAGCCGCCGCTGCGGACCAGCCGCTGGCGCGTGATCTCTACCGTCTTGTCCATAACGCTCGCCTTGAGGTTCGGCAGTTCGGTCTGCACGATCGCGACGCGCTTGGCCGCGAAGGCATGGACGGCCAGACCATCCGCGCGCGCGGCTGCGATGGCCTGCTCGACCATCGCCCGCGGCACGGCGAACGGGATGATCTTGACCGTCGCCACCATCTGTCCCGCCTGGACGCTCGACCAGTCGGCAAGCGTCGCGATGGTCACGGCCGGGTCGATCGCATTGATGGCGTCGATCATGGCGCGGCTGACACGGAACACGCCTGCGGCTTTCGCATGGAGATTGACGCGGCCCGTTGCCGGCGACTTCGCCTCGATTCCGTTGCCGTCGAGCGCCGCCGCCAGCCTGCGTGCGGCTTCGTCTTCGCCAAGATCGTCGGCATCAAGCTGCGCGACGATGACGCTCGCCACGCCGGCCGCAGCGATCGCGTCAACGTCAGCCGCGCTGAGCACATGCCCCTTGCGGAAGCGTAGGCTGCCCGCCGTGATCGAATGCGCCAGCACCGCGCCGCCGGCGTCCTTCGGTGCGACCGGACCGAACTTCATGCGGCCTCGCTCAGCCCCCGCGTCCGCAAGGCCTGGATGATCTGCGCCAGCACCGCGACCGCTATTTCGGCCGGCGTCGCAGCGCCGATGTCGAGCCCGATCGGCGCCTTGATCCGCTCGATCTGCGCAGGCGACAGCCCCGCCTCCGCCAGCCGGTCCACCCGGCGCGCATGCGTCTTGCGGCTGCCGAGCGCGCCGACATAGAAGCAGCCCGCCTCAAGCGCTGCGATGATCGGCATGTCGTCGATCTTGGGGTCGTGGGTGACTGCGACCAGTGCCGTGTAGGCATCCAGCGGGCGATCCTTCAGCACGTCCTCCGGCCACTCGGCATGAAGCGCCACGCCGCCGAACCGGTCCTCGGTCGCGAAGGCCGTGCGCGGATCGATCACCTCGACGGCGAAGTCGGTCGCCGCAGCCATGGGATAGAGTGCTTGGCTGATATGCACCGCGCCGATCACGACGAGGCGCGGCGGCGGCAGGTGGACGTTGAGGAAGAAGCTCCGCCCGTCGGCCTCGACGCTGCCGGAACTGCCGGAGCGGAACGCCTTAGCGATCGCGGTGCCAAGGTCGCCCTCGACCCGGTCGCCCTCACGAACCAGCCGATCGCGTCCGTCGCCGAGATCGGTGACGAGGATCGCCGCCCGCCTTGCTCGACGCTCGGCATTCAGCTTCTTGAGAAGATTCGGATCCATCAGCCGAGCCGTTCCACGTAGACCTTGATGCGTCCGCCGCAGGAAAGCCCGACGCGCCAAGCGGTCTCGTCGGCGACGCCGAACTCCAGCATGCGTGCCTCGCCGCTCTCGATCACGTCGACGGCCTCGCCGACGACCGCGCCCTCGACGCAACCACCCGACACCGAACCGTGGAAATTGCCCTCGGCATCGATGACAAGATGGCTGCCGACGGGTCGCGGCGCCGACCCCCAGGTGTCGACCACGGTGGCGATGGCGAGGGTGCGGCCTTCGCCCATCCAGCGCTCGGCGATGGCGAGCGGGTCGAGCGTTTCATCGATCTGGCTGGCGTTCTGCATGGCGTCCTCCCTGCCTGATATGGTCACGCGGCCGCGAGCTTGCCAATCCACCGGCGCGGGGCGGCATCGTCGGCGCGATGGTGCGACAGCGAATCGACCAGATCGCCGAGCGCATTCAGCGTGTGGACGGGCCGGAACTCGTCGACATGCGGCAGCATCGCCCGTACCCCGCGGGCACGTGCCTCGAACCCGTCGAAGCGCAGCAGCGGGTTCAGCCAGATCAGCCGCCGGCAGGATTTGTGCAGCCGCTCCATCTCGGCCGACAACAGATCGACATCGTCGCGCTCGAGCCCGTCGGTGATCAGAAGCACGATGGCACCCTGCCCGAGCACGCGGCGCGACCAGTCGCGGTTGAAGAGGCCGAGCGCCTCGCCGATCCGCGTGCCGCCCGACCAGTCCTTCACCGTGCGGGCGCAATCGGCCAGCGCCTCGTCGGGATCGCGATGGCGCATCTGTCGCGTCAAGTTGGTGAGCCGCGTGCCGAAGACGAAGGTGTGCACCCGCCGCCGCTTCTCGGCCATCGCATGCAAAAAATGCAGGAAGATGCGCGTGTACTGGCTCATCGAGCCGGAAATGTCGGCCAGCACCACCAGCGGCGGATGGACGGTTCGGACCGACTTGAAGCGTGGCAGGATGATCTCGCCGCCCGTGCGCATCGCGCCGCGCATCATGGCGCGCGGATCGGTCCGCCGGCCACGTGGATCGGGCTTGAAGCGCCGTGTCGGCACGCGGTCGAACGGCAGGCGCAGCTCCGAAATCGCCTTGCGCGCCTCGGCCAGCTCCCGCGCGGTCATCTGCGAAAAATCCTTTTCGCGCAGCACCTCGTTTTCGGAGACGCTGAAGCGCGCATCGACCTCGATCTCCGGCACTTCCTGCGGCGGCTGGTTGCGTCGGTGGCCCTCGAAAAGCGCGTCGGAGACCCGGCTTTCGGCCGCCCGCGGCTTCTGCCGCTCGCGCATGTCGGGAGCGACGGGCGAGAACATGGCGAGCATCTTCTCGATCAGCTCGCGCGAGCGCCAGTAGAGCCGGAAGGCCTCGTCGAAGGTGGCGTGATCCTCGCGGCGCGAGACGAAAACCGCGTGGAGCGTCCAGTAGAAATCGTCGCGCGTCCCGATGCCGGCCGCCAGCACCGCCTCGATCGCATCGCGCACCGAGGCCGGACCGACGCGCATGCCCGCCTTACGCAGTGTCCGCGCGAAATAGACGATGTTGTCGGCAAGCCGACCGTCATTGCCGGCGGATGCACTGGCAGGCGCGGCCATAGCCGTCACTCCGCCGCGGACGACAGCTCGGCCTGCACTTCCTTCAGCAGCCGCCTGCCCTCGCCCTGCTCGATACGGGCGATGTCGTCCTGATATTTGAGCAGCACTCCGATCGTGTCGGATACCGTCTCGGGATCGAGCGCGACCTTGTCCAGCTCGGTCAGCGCACCCGCCCAGTCGATCGTCTCGGCGACGCCCGGCACCTTGAAGAGTTCCAGCTCGCGCAGCTTCTGCACGAAGCGCACGACTTCCGCCGACAGCCGCCGGTTGGCCTGCGGCACCTTGCGGCGCACGATTTCGAGCTCGCGTTCAGCGTCGGGATAGTCGACCCAGTGGTAGAGGCAGCGTCGCTTCAGCGCGTCGTGGATCTCGCGCGTGCGGTTGGTGGTGATGATGACGATCGGCGGTTCCTCGGCGCGGATGGTGCCAAGTTCCGGCACCGTCACCTGGAAGTCCGACAGGATTTCGAGCAGGAACGCCTCGAACGCCTCGTCGGTCCGGTCGAGTTCGTCGATCAGGAAGACAGGCGCCGCGCCCTCCTTGCCTTCAAGCGCCTCCATGACGGGCCGCCGGACAAGGTAGCGATCCGAGAAGACATTGCGCTCCATCGCATCGCGATCGACGCCGCCGGCAGCCTCCTCCATGCGGATTTCGATCATCTGCGCGGCATAGTTCCACTCATAGACCGCGGACGAAACGTCCAGCCCTTCATAGCACTGCAGGCGGATGAGCTTGCGGCCGAGCGCAGATGCCAGGACCTTCGCGATCTCCGTTTTGCCAACGCCTGCCTCGCCTTCGAGAAAGAGCGGGCGCCTCATGCGCAGGCTGAGGAACAGCACGGTCGCCAGCGCGCGGTCGGCGACGTAGTCCGCACCCGTCAGCATCGCCAGCGTCTCTTCGATCGAGCCCGGGATCGGCTGCGGCGTGAAATCGGCCATCGGAAACTCCGGCTGCGACGCGTCAGAGCGTCCGGTACTGGCGGTGGTGGTAGATCAGGGGATCGACGCTATCGCCGATGCGCAGGCCTGTCACCTTGCCAAAAAGGACACGGTGGGAAGCCATGTCCTTCGCCTCGACCACCCGGCAGTCGAACACGGCCTGCGCGCCTTCGAGAACCGGCGATCCCGTCGACAGCGTCGACCACGAGCCAAGCGCGAAGCGATCATCCTGCGTCAGCCCCGTCAGGCCGGAGAACGCATTGGCGATCTCGACCTGTCCGGCGGACAGCGTGTTGAGCGCGAAGACGCCGTTTTCTGCAAAGCAGTCATTGTCGCTCTTCATGCGGTTGAGGCACACCAGCACCATCGGCGGCGCATCGGAAACCGAACACGCGGCGATGATGGTGACGCCGCGCCGTCCGGCAACTCCGTCCGTCGTTGCGACATGGACGTGGCCCGCAAACCGGCTCATCGCCTCGCGGTAGGCCTGGGCTTCTACGATTTCGCTGCTGAGCAAGACTGGTCTCCCCGTTGCCGGGCAATATAAGCCGCAAAGCCTGCCTCACAAGGCTGTGGTCGCATGGCAGCCAATCGCCTGTTGCACGCCTTGCAGCCAGCCTTTACCAGTTGGATCGACATGGAAATCCCCGCGTGGCGGGGGACCGGACCAACCAGCGGGCGGCCGTCCTTGCGACCAGCGATCCTTCTTCTTGCCGCAGCCCTGAGCATGACCGGCGGCCCAGCCTCGGCACAGTTTGCCGTCGGCCTCGCAGCACCGCTGAGCGGTCCGAATGCAATCCTGGGCGAGCAGATGCTTGCGGGCGCGCGCGCCGCGGGGCGAGCGACAGATACCGCCATCGTGGTCGCCGACGACCAGTGCAGCGCGGCGTCCGGCGAGGCAGCGGCGCGGCGCTTCGTCGACCAGGGTGTGCGCGTCGCGATCGGCTTCCTCTGCACCGAGACGATCACCGCCGCCCTTCCGATTCTCGCCGCCGCCGACATCCCGACGATCACGACGGCCGTGCGCACGATCTCGCTCACGGACCGGTCCGAGCGAACCGGCTGGCCGATCTTCCGCCTGGCGCCTCGTGCCGATGCCGAGACGCGAGCCGTCGGCACGCTGCTCACGCGTCTGTGGCGCGAGGAGCTGTTCGCCATCGTCGACGACGGCACGATCTATGGCCGCGAACTCGCCGAAAGTTTTCGGCTCGAGGCCGAACTCGCAGGACTGCAGCCGGTTTTCGTCGATACCTTTCGGCCGCAGATGGACAACCAGATCGGCCTTGTCGGTCGCCTCGTCCGCGCCGGCGCGACCCATGTGCTGGTCGGAGGCGACCGCGAGGATGTCGCGATCATCGCCCGCGACGCGGCACAGCTCGGCAACGGGCTCGTGATCGCCAGCGGCGAGTCGCTCCGCGCAGCTTCAGGCGAAGTCGAACTCGCCGACGGCGTGCTCATGATCGCTCCGCCCGACTGGCAGGAGCTCGCCTCCGCCTCCTCGCTGGAGGCCCTGAAGCGCGAAGGCATCGAGCCGATCGGCTACACGCTGCCCTCCTTCGCCGCCGTCGAGATCGCGTCGATCGCGCTTGCTGCCGCAGAAGACCAGGGCGCCGGCGCGGACCTCGCGACGATCCTGCGCGAGCGCGATTTCCCGACGCTACTCGGCTCGCTCGGCTTCGACCAGAAGGGCGACGTCGAACCGCTCGCCTACCGCGTCTATCGTCACGAGGGCGGCGATTTCTTCCCCGTGGAGCTGCCGTGACCTTCCGCATCGGCGCGCGCAACCTCCTGACGGATGTCGCCGGCCTTGCGGTCGGCAACGCCCATTACGACAGGCTCAAATCCGGAACGACTGTGATCCTCTGCGAGGAACCGGCGGTTGCCGCGGTGCAGGTCCTCGGCGGCGCGCCGGGCACGCGCGAGACGGATCTACTGGAGCCGCACAATTCGGTCGCAGCGATCGATGCGATCGTGCTGTCCGGCGGCTCGGCCTACGGTCTCGACGCTGCCTCCGGCACGACGGCGGCGCTGCGCGAGAAGGGCCGCGGCTACTCCGTGCGCGGCTTCACCGTGCCTATCGTGCCGTCGGCGATCATCTTCGACCTCGCCAATGGTGGCGACAAGACTTGGGGACGCTACGCGCCCTATCGCGAACTCGGCTACATGGCCGCCAACCTCGCCGATCCGCATTTCGAGCTCGGCTCTGTGGGAGCGGGTGCTGGCGCGCTGTCGGCAGGCCTGAAAGGCGGGCTCGGCTCGGCGTCGACGGTCCTGCCGAACGGCTTCACGCTCGGCGCGCTCGCCATCGTCAACCCGACCGGCTCCGTCACCGTCGGCCGCTCGCGCCATTTCTGGGCGGCTCCCTTCGAGATCGGCACGGAGTTCGGCGGGCTCGGCCTGCCCACGCCTATGCCAGCCGACGCCGCAGACATCCGCTGGAAATTCGACGAGGCGCAGTCCGGCGCCAACACCACCATTGCCGTCATCGCGACGGACGCCGTGCTGACCAAGGCCGAAGCCAAGCGCCTTGCGATTGCCGCCCATGACGGCTTTGCTCGCGCCATCTGGCCGAGCCACACGCCCGCCGACGGCGACCTCGTCTTCGCGATCGCCACCGGCAAGTCCGGCCGCGTGCCCGACTTCCGCGAAGCCATGGACCTTTACGCGACCGCCGGCGCCACCATGGCCCGCGCCATCGCACGTGGCGTCTACGAGGCGACGCCGAACGAGGGCGACATCTATCCGGTGTGGTCGAGTCTGTAATAGCGGTGTCGCGGCCAGCGCTTCTCCTTCTCCCCCACGGGGAGAAGGTGGCCCGAAGGGCCGGATGAGGGGGCCGCGCATACTCCTCGAGGTTGCGCCCCCTCACCTGCCTGCCGGCATCCTCTCCCCATTGGGGAGAGGGCAGCTAATCGCTCCGCCTCCCGCCCCCTCCCTCATCCTGAGGCAGCTCGGCAAAGCCGAGCCTCGAGGGACGCACCTCGCACGTCTCAAGACAGCGCGCCCTGCCCTCGTTATGATGACCCATCAACATTCACCGGAGCCCGACCCCATGAACCGCCTCCGCTCCGCCCTCACGGTCCTCGCATCTGTTTTCGCCGTCCCCGCCCTCGCCGGCGAAGCCTCCACGTTGAACATCCTCGGCTTCAGCGCCGACGGCGGGATCTTCGCCTTCGAGGAATACGGCATCCAGGATGGCTCGGGCTTTCCCTATGCCAATCGGTTCTACATCGACACGGCGCGCGACAGCTTCCTGCCCGGCACGCCGATCCGCATCACGCTCGAGGTAGACGGCGAGCCGGGTGCGTTGGCGGAGGCCCGCGCGGAGGCTCAGACGCAGGGCCAGGCGGTGATCGCCGACGAAGAGCTCGCCGCCAATCCCGGCATCATGGCCGGCTACAGCCCCTTCACCGAACTCTCCGCCGATCCGCACCGCATGGCGGTGAACCCGCGACCCGTCACGCCGCCGGTCGACGGTGTATTGGAATTCCAGCTGACGGAGTTTCAGACGACGGCCAGCGACATCTGCTCCGGCCTCTCCGAGACGATGGCCGGCTTCCGTCTCGTGCGCGTCAAGCCGGCGCCGGGCGGCCAGACGGACCTGCTGCACGAAGACACCACGATCCCTGCCAGCCGCCGCTGCCCGCTCGGCTATCGCATCGGCGCGGTGCAGACATTCTTCCCCGAGGCAGGCAGCCCCGTCTACGTCGTCATGATCCAGGTGCGCTCGCTCGGCTTCGAAGGCCCCGACCACCGCTGGATCGCGATTCCCGCGCCGCTCTAGCCCTGCGGCGTTGAGCATGCCGGCCGGCTCTGATAGCAAGCCGGCAACCTCGAAACCGCCACGTCAGGACTACCCATGATCCCGCGCTATTCCCGGCCCGAGATGGTCGCCATCTGGTCGCCGGAGACCAAGTTCCGCATCTGGTTCGAGATCGAGGCGTACGCCTGCGACGCGTTGGCCGAACTGGGCGTGATCCCGAAGGAAGCGGCCCGAACCATCTGGGAAAAGGGCGGCAGCGCCACGTTCGACGTGGAGCGCATCGACGAGATCGAGCGCGAAACCAAGCACGACGTCATCGCCTTTCTGACGCATCTGGCCGAGTTCATCGGGCCGGACTCCCGTTTCGTACATCAGGGCATGACGTCGTCCGACGTCCTCGACACGACGCTGAACATCCAGCTCGTGCGCGCTGCCGACCTGCTTCTGGCCGACATGGACCGCGTGCTGGCAGCGCTGAAGACGCGCGCATTCGAGCACAAGGACACGGTCCGTATCGGCCGCAGCCACGGTATCCATGCCGAACCGACGACGATGGGCCTGACCTTTGCGCGGTTCTACGCCGAGATGGCGCGCGGTCGCGAAAGGCTCGTCGCCGCGCGCGCGGAAATCGCAACCGGAGCGGTGTCCGGTGCAGTCGGCACCTTCGCAAACATCGATCCTGCCGTCGAAGAGCATGTCTGCGCCAAGCTCGGCCTCAAGCCCGAGCCGATCTCGACGCAGGTGATCCCACGCGACCGCCACGCGATGTTCTTCGCGACGCTAGGCGTGATCGCCTCGTCGATCGAGAACGTCGCCATCGAAATCCGCCACATGCAGCGCACCGAGGTTCTGGAGGCCGAGGAATTCTTCTCGCCCGGCCAGAAGGGCTCGTCGGCCATGCCGCACAAGCGCAACCCGGTGC
>VFQU01000082.1_pt1 | contig 127400 bp, 108 predicted proteins | sample 3512311 | NCBI WGS metagenome assembly VFQU01 (sample SAMN10412377, study PRJNA504923) | tailings metagenome | isolation source: Relicate 3 Philex TSF3 active mining site | place: Philippines: Tuba, Benguet | collected 2017-08-29
TCCTGCGCCAGCTGCTCATCGCCCTGGCCATGATCACCATCATGCTGGCCCGACCACGCGGCCTGTGGCCGGCACCCGAGCATGGCAAGGCCGCGCCGGTCAAGGCCAACGGCAGCAAAGCCGACGACGCCGCCGCCCTGCCCTCCGCCGCCACCGCCTGAAGGAGCCCCCCATGACGCAACCCATCCTCCAGGTCGAGGGCGCGAGCAAGCGCTTCGGCGGCGTGCAAGCGCTGTCCGAGGTCGGCATCACCATCGCCAAAGGACAGGTGGTCGGCCTGATCGGCCCCAATGGCGCCGGCAAGACGACCTTCTTCAACGTCATCACCGGGCTTTATGTGCCCGACAGCGGCAGCTTCCAGCTCGCCGGCCGCGCCTACAAGCCGGCGGCGGTCCACCAGGTCGCCAAGGCCGGCATTGCGCGCACCTTCCAAAACATCCGCCTGTTCCCCGAAATGACCGCCGTCGAGAACGTCATGGTCGGTCGCCATGTGCGCACACGCAGCGGGCTGATCGGTGCGGTGCTGCGCACGCCCGGCTTCAAGGCCGAGGAAAAGGCCATCGAGGAACGCGCTCGCGAGCTGCTCGACTACGTCGGCATCGGCCGCCACGCCGACTACCGCGCCCGCACCCTCAGCTATGGCGACCAGCGCCGCCTGGAGATCGCCCGCGCGCTGGCCACCGACCCGCAGCTGATCGCGCTCGATGAACCCGCGGCCGGCATGAACCCGACCGAGAAGGTGGTGCTGCGCGAGCTGATCGAGCGCATTCGCAACGACGGCCGCACCATCCTGCTCATCGAGCACGACGTCAAGCTGGTCATGGGCCTCTGCGACCGCGTCACCGTGCTCGATTACGGCAAGACCATCGCCGAGGGCACGCCCGCCGACGTACAGCGCCACCCCAAGGTGATCGAGGCCTACCTCGGTGCCGGTGCGGTCCCCCACTGAAAGAGAGACATGGCACACGCAGACGTATTGCTCGAGGTCGCCGGCCTCAAGGTCGCCTACGGCGGCATCCAGGCCGTCAAGGGCGTCAGCTTCGAGGTCCGCCAGGGCGAGCTGGTCAGCCTGATCGGCGCCAACGGCGCCGGCAAGTCGACGACGCTGAAGGCGGTCACCGGCCTGCAGGCGGTGAAGGACGGCGAGATCCGCTACCTCGGTCGCTCGATCAAGGGCCAGGGCGCCTGGAAGCTCGCCGAGCAGGGCCTGGTGATGGTCCCCGAGGGCCGCGGTACTTTCACGCGCATGACCATCACCGAGAACCTGCAGATGGGCGCCTACATCCGCAGCGACAAGGCGGAAATCGCCGTCGACATCGAGCGGGTGTTCGCGACCTTCCCGCGGCTCAAGGAGCGCAAGGACCAGCTGGCCGGCACGATGAGCGGCGGCGAACAGCAGATGCTGGCCATGGGCCGGGCGCTGATGGCGCGCCCCAAGGTCTTGCTGCTCGACGAGCCGTCGATGGGCCTGTCGCCCATCATGGTCGACAAGATCTTCGAGGTCGTGAACGACATCCACGGCCAGGGCGTGACCGTGCTGCTGGTTGAGCAGAACGCCAGCCGGGCACTGGCGCTGGCCAACCGCGGCTATGTGATGGAGTCGGGCGTGGTGACGATGAGCGGCAAGGGCCAGGAGCTGCTCGCCGATCCCAAGGTGCGGGCTGCCTACCTGGGCGAGTGATCGTCGGCTAACAGATCGCGCAAGGCCTGCAGGCGATCGGGCGGCAGGCGCTGCGCGGCCAGCCCCAGCAGGCTGCGCATCAGCTCGCGGTACAGGGGCTCGGCGGCATCGCCGTCCAGGGCCTTCAGATGACGAGCCAGCACGCCGGCGTCGCCGCGCGCCAGCGGGCCTGAGAGCGCTGCCGCCAGACCTTGCTCGCCCGCTGCCCGCAAGGCGCCGGCGGCCAGCGGCTGCAGCGCCGCCCAGGCTTGATCGCCGGGCAGATCGAGCGCGCCGCTCCACAGCTCGACCGCGCGCTGCAGCGGCGCGAACAGGCCGCTGGCGGCCATGTTCGCCGCCGCGTGATAGCGGGCGCGCTGGCCGGCGCGCAGGCGCAGCGGTGTAGCACCGAGATCGACGGCGAGCTGCGCGAGCGCGCCGAACTCGTCGCCGGCCTCGATGCCGATGTGGATGCCGGCGAAGGCCGCCCGCGCCGCCTCGGCAGCCGGCAGCGGATCGGCGAACAGCTGCAGCGGATGAAAGCCTGCTCGGCGCGTGGCCGGGGCCAGCGCGTCCAGCTCGGTGGCGCCGCTGGCATGCAGCGCCAGTTGGCCGGACCAGGGCAGGCTGGCGCTCAAGCAGGCGATCGCGTCGTCGCGCACGCAGACGAAGACCCAGTTGGCCTCTATGGCCTGCTCTGGCTTGATCACGCGCAGTCCGAGCGCCTTCGCCAAGGGCTCAGCCCGGGCCACATCCCTGGCTCCGAGCAGCGCCGGACCGCGCCCGATCGCCTGCAACGCCAGCCCCAGGTGCGCGGCCAGGCGGCCGGCGCCGATCAGCGCAATGCTCAAAACGCCGCGATCCCCGTCTGCGCGCGGCCGAGGATCAGCGCATGGATGTCATGCGTGCCCTCATAGGTATTGACCACCTCCAGATTGATCAGATGGCGGGCCACGCCGAACTCGTCGGAGATGCCGTTGCCGCCCAGCATGTCGCGGGCGGTGCGGGCGATCTCCAGCGCCTTGCCGCAGCTGTTGCGCTTCAGGATCGAGGTGATCTCCACCGCGTCCGTGCCCTCGTCCTTCATGCGACCCAGGCGCAGACAGGCCTGCAGCGCCAAGGCGATCTCGGTCTGCATGTCGGCCAGTTTCTTCTGGATCAGCTGGTTGGCGGCCAGCGGCTTGCCGAACTGCTTGCGGTCCAGCACGTACTGGCGGGCACGGTGCCAGCAGTCCTCGGCCGAGCCCATGGTCCCCCAGGCAATGCCGTAGCGCGCGCTGTTCAGGCAGGTGAACGGGCCCTTCAGGCCGCGGACCTCGGGGAAGGCGTTCTCCTCAGGAACAAACACATCGTCGAAGACCAGCTCGCCGGTGATGCTGGCACGCAGGCCGACCTTGCCGTGGATGGCCGGCGCGCTCCAGCCTGCATGTTCCTTCTCCATCACGAAGCCGCGGATCTGCCCGCCCTCGTCCTTGGCCCAGACCACGGCCAGGTCGGCGATCGGGCTGTTGGTGATCCACATCTTGCGACCGGTCAGCCGGTAGCCGCCGGGCACGGCCTTCGCGCGGCTGACCATCGAGCCCGGATCGGAGCCATGGTCGGGCTCGGTGAGGCCGAAGCAGCCGATCAGCTCGCCGGTCGCGAGCTTGGGTAGCACGCGCTGCTTCAGGGCCTCGGTGCCGAATTTCCAGATCGGCAGCATGACCAGCGACGACTGCACCGAGAGCATCGAGCGGAAGCCGGCGTCGACGCGCTCGACCTCGCGCGCCACCAGGCCGTAGCAGACCTGGTTCAGCCCGGCGCAGCCGTACTCGGTCGGCAGGGTCGAGCCGAGCAGACCCAGCTCGCCCATCTCGCGAAAGATGCGCGGGTCGGTCTTCTCTTCGCGGAACGCCTGCAACACGCGCGGCGCCAGGCTGCCCTGGGCGTAGGCGGCGGCGGCGTCGCGCACCGCGCGCTCCTCGTCCGACAGTTGCGCGTCCAGGCGCAGCGGGTCCATCCAGTCAAAGGCTTGCATGAGCGGTCTCCAGAAAATTCAAATCAAAGGGTCTGCCAGTGGCGGACCTGGCGATTGAAGAAACCCGACTGCTGGTAGGCCTGCTGCAGCAGACCCTGGCGGCGCAGCTGCGCGATGCCGGCGTCCAGCCGCTCGCGGAACGCCTCACCTTGCGGATGCAGCCGGGAGATCAGGTAATGGCGGGTACCGCGCAATGCGATCTTGATGCCGGGGATCGGGACCAGGCGCAGGCCCTCGGCCTGCAGCGCCATGTCGTCGCCGGGCTGAAAGGGCGCGAGCAGCGCGTCGGCGCGGTCATGGGCCAGCATGCGCGGCATCTGCCGCCAGTTGCCGACGTGCAGCAGGCGGCGCACGCCCAGCTGCTCCAGCGTCGCCCAGTCGACGCGCCAGTGGCGGTTGGACAGCAGGGTCAGACCACGGACCGCGTCCCGATCCCGGGCGGCCAGCGCCTTGGCGTTGCTCGGCAAGGTGTAGAGCCCGGCCTCGAACTCGCCGTCCAGCACCATGGGCGCGCTGACGAGCAAGGGCTCGCGCGGGTCGCGCAGGTCGACCGACCAATAGGTGGTCGTGCTGCACAGCGCGCGACCGCTGCGCAGCTCCAGCTTCAGGCGCGCATCGGTCGGCATGGCCTGCAGGCTGAGCTGCCTGGCCCAATCGGGCTGCGCCACCGCCTGCAGCAGCAGCACGACCTCGACCACGTCGCGGCGGCTGTGCGGGCCGCCGTAATCGCGCAGGCCCAGCGGGTCGCGGCCGCCGAGAAAGCGCTGAAAGTCCTCCAGCACGTCGTCGGGCACCAGCAGGGTCTTGGCAGTCGATGCAAGCGCCGGTCCCAGACCACCGAAACCGGCCAGGCTGGCCAGCATCAGCCGGCGTCGCGGCAGCAGCGTCGCGGCCTCGGGCGGCGTTCGGGGGCGGGTGGGCAGCGGGGCTTTCATGCGCTGCGGGCCAGTCTACTGGGCTGTCGGCCGCGGCCGCGACGCGCGACACTCGCGGCCATGAGCGCCGTCAAGATCTGGGACATTTCTCCCCCCGTCAGCCCGCAGACGCCGACCTTCCCCGGCGACGAGCCCTACAGCCTGCGCTGGACCGCGCGCCTGAGCCCCGACTGCCCGGTGAACTTGAGTGCGGTGACGATGAGCCCCCATGTCGGCGCGCATGCCGACGCGCCCCTGCATTACGCGAACGAGGCGCCTGATATCGCCGCCGTCGAGCTTGATCCCTATCTGGGCCTCTGCCGCGTGATCCACGCGATCGGTGTCGGCCCGCTGGTGAAGCCCGAGCACATCGCCCACGCCTTGGGCGACCTGCCGCCGCGCGTGCTGCTGCGCACCGCGCTGCAGGCCGACACCCAATGGCGCGACGACTTCACCGCCTATGCACCCGAGACCCTGGCCCTGCTCGCCCAGCAGGGCGTGCGCCTGGTCGGCATCGACACGCAATCGGTCGACCCGGCGAGCAGCAAAAGCCTGGACGCGCACCAGCAGCTGCTGCGCGCCAATCTGCGCGTGCTCGAGAACCTGGTGCTCGACGAGATCGCCGAGGGCGATTACGAGCTGATCGCGCTGCCGCTGCGCTGGGTCGGCGCCTGCGCGTCGCCGGTCCGCGCCGTCCTTCGTTCGCTTTGAGTGGGCTGTCAGAAAAAACCGACACCACGCTCCATCCCGCCTCGCTAAGGTGCGCGCCGCGGCGGATCGCGCACCCGCGTCAGCCGCCCGCCCTGAGGAGAGTCTGGATGAATGCAAACGAAGCCGCGGCGCTCGACGCCGCCGACCCGCTGGCGCCGCTGCGCGCCCATTTCTCGCTGCCGGACGGGGTGATCTACCTCGACGGCAATTCGCTGGGTGCCTTGCCCAAGGCAGCCCCGGAGCGCGTGAGACGCAGCATCGAGCGGGAATGGGGTCAGGACCTGATCCAGAGCTGGAACACGGCCGGCTGGATCGACCAGCCGCGGCGACTGGGTGACCGCATCGCGCCCTGGATCGGCGCGCGGGCCGGCGAGGTGCTGGTGGCCGACTCGACCTCGATCAATCTCTACAAGGTGCTGCACGCCGCGATGCAGCTGCAGCAGGGCCAGCGCCGCCGCATCATCAGCGAGCGCAGCAATTTCCAGACCGACAACTACATCGCCGCCTCGGTCGCGCGCGCCCATGGCGGCGAACTGCTGCTGGTCGACAAGGCCGAGGACATCCCGCCCCTGCTCGATGAGCGCTGCGCAGTGATGATGCTCACCCATGTGCATTACCGCAGCGGGCGCATGCACGACATGGCGCTGCTCACGCGCTGGGCGCAGCAGGCCGGCGTGCTGGCGGTCTGGGACCTGGCGCACAGCGCCGGCGCGGTGCCGGTCGACCTGCTGGGCAGCGCCGCCGACTTCGCGGTGGGCTGCGGCTACAAATACCTGAACGGCGGCCCCGGCGCCCCGGCCTTCGTGTGGGCGCACCCGCGCCACCATGGCCAGGCCTTCCAGCCCTTGAGCGGCTGGCTGGGCCATGCCAGGCCCTTCGCCTTCGTGCCCGACTACCAGCCGGCCGCCGGCATCCAGCAATACCAGTGCGGCACACCGCCCATCCTCGGCATGGCCGCGCTGGATGCGGCGCTCGACGTGTTCGACATCGCCCAGCAGATGGGCGGCATGGCGGCGATCCGCGCCAAGTCCCTGCAGCTCACCGAGGGCTTCATCGCCGCCGTCCAGCAGAAGCTGCCGCAGGCCGAGATCCTCACCCCGCTGGACGGCGCGCAGCGCGGCAGCCAGGTGTCGATCACGATTCCCGACACCGACGGCTACGCGGTGATGCAGGCCTTGATCGCCCGCGGCGTGGTCGGTGACTTCCGCGCCGGCGGCGTGCCGGGCGAGGCCGATCTGCTGCGCTTCGGCTTCACGCCGCTCTACACCCGCTTCGCCGATGTGCCGGCCGCGGTCGACGCGCTGGCCGAGGTGCTGGCCAGCGGCGACTGGCGCGCGCCCGGCTTCCAGCGCAAGGGGAAGGTGACGTGAACCCGACCAAGCCGACCAGCGGCTGCCCGATGGCGGCAGCCGCCGAACACCACGACGCCAAGCTCGATTTCTCGAAAGACATGAGCTATGGCGACTACCTGGGCCTGGACCAGATCCTCAATGCCCAGCATCCGCTCAGCCCCGCGCATGACGAGATGCTGTTCATCATCCAGCACCAGACCAGCGAGCTGTGGATGAAGCTGGCGCTGCACGAGCTGCTCGCCGCCCGCGAACGCATCGCCACGGATCGCCTGCCGGAGGCCTTCAAGATGCTCGCCCGCGTCAGCCGCATCCTCGAACAGATGGTCAGCGCCTGGGATGTGCTGGCGACGATGACGCCGCCCGAGTACAGCGCGCTGCGGCCCTACCTCGCGAACAGCTCGGGCTTCCAGAGTCATCAGTACCGGCAGATCGAGTTCCTGCTCGGCAACAAGAACCCCGCAATGCTGCGCCCGCATGCTCACCACGCCGAGCGTCTGGCCGTGGTGCAGGCGGCTTATGAAACGCCGTCGCTGTACGACGAGGTGCTGCGCCTGCTCGCCCGCCGTGGCCTGAGCCTGCCGGCCGCCGCGCTCGATCGCGACTGGACGCAACCGCACCAGGCCTCAGCCGAGGTCGAGGCCGCCTGGGCCCAGGTCTACCGCGACCCGGCCGCCAACTGGGAGCTCTACCAGATGGGCGAGGAACTCGTCGACCTGGAGGACAGCTTCCGCCTCTGGCGCTTCCGCCATGTGACCACGGTGGAGCGGGTGATCGGCTTCAAGCGCGGCACCGGCGGCACGGCCGGCGTCGCCTATCTGCGCAAGATGCTGGAGGTGGTGCTGTTCCCCGAGCTCTGGACGGTGCGCACCGCGATGTGACCCTGACCGATGGCGGGGGTCCTGGGTGGGCCGAGAATCCCGGCTTCGCTTCGCCGAACTCCAGACCGCCATGGACACCCGTTCCCACCCCGCCCGCGCCCGCGTCGCCGCCGTCCAGCAGCAGCTCAAGCAGCTCGATCTGCACGGCTTCTTCGTGCCGTCCAGCGACCCTCACCTCAGCGAGTACCTGCCCGAACGCTGGCAGGCGCGGCAATGGCTGTCCGGCTTCAGCGGCTCGGCCGGCACCCTGGCGATCACGCAGGATGCCTGCGCGGTGTTCGCCGACAGCCGCTACTGGGTGCAGGCCGAGCGCGAGCTGGCTGGCTCGGGCATCGAGCTGGTCAAGCTGGAAAAGAACGCCCCCGACGCCGCGGTGCACTGGCTGGTCGAGCGCCTGCAGCCCGGCCAACGCCTGGGCGCCGACGCCCAGGTGCTGGCCCTCGGGCTGGCCGGCCTGATCGCCGCCGCCTGCAAGGCCAAGGGTCTGGACTGGGTGAGCGGCCATGACCCGTTCGCCGCCGAGTCCGTCTGGCCCGAGCGCCCCGGCCTGCCGGCCAAGCCGGTGCGCGAGCACCTGCCGCCGCACGCCACCCAGGCCCGCGCCGATCGCCTGGCCGCGGTGCGCGCCGCGATGGCCCGCCACGGCGCCAGCCAGCATCTGATCAGCAGCCTGGACGACGTCGCCTGGTTGCTCAATCTGCGCGGCGAGGACGTGTCCTACAACCCGGTCTTCGTCGCCCATCTGCTGGTCGACGCGCAGGCCGCGACCCTCTTCGTCAGCCCCGGGCAGATCGACGCCGGCCTGGCCCAGCGCCTGGCCGCGGACGGCGTGCAGCTGGCCGCCTACGAGCAGGCCGCCGCCCGCCTGGCCGCGCTGCCGGCGGACACCGTGATGCTGCTCGACCCCAAGCGCAGCACCCTGGGCCTGCGCCAGGCGCTGCCGGCCGGCAGCCGGGTGATCGAGGCGATCAACCCCAGCACCCTGTTGAAGAGCCGCAAGAGCGCCGCCGAGGCCGCCCATGTGCGCGACGCGATGGCCGCGGACGGCGCCGCGATGTGCGCCTTCTACGCCGACTTCGAGGCCCGGCTGGCGCGCGGCGAGCGCCTCAGCGAGCTGGACGTCGACGAGCTGCTCAGCGCCGAGCGCGCCAAGCAGCCGGGTTTTGTGAGCCTGAGCTTCTCGACCATCGCCGGCTGGAACGCCAACGGCGCGCTGCCGCATTACCGCGCGCTGCCCGAGGCCTTCAGCTTCATCGATGGCAGCGGCCTGCTGCTGATCGACTCCGGCGGCCAGTACCTGGGCGGCACCACCGACATCACCCGCGTCTGGGCGATCGGCGAGACCACGGCCCCCCAGCGCGCCGACTACACGCGGGTGCTGCGCGGCATGATCGCGCTGTCGCGCACCGTGTTCCCGCGCGGCACGCTGAGCCCCATGCTCGACGCGATCGCCCGCGCGCCGCTCTGGGAGGCCGGCTGCGACTACGGCCATGGCACCGGCCATGGCGTCGGCTACTTCATGAACGTGCACGAGGGCCCGCAGAGCATTGCCAAGGCCATCCCCGACGCCCATATGGCGATGGAGCCCGGCATGATCACCTCCAACGAACCCGGCCTCTACCGCCCCGGCCAATGGGGCGTGCGCATCGAGAACCTGATCCTCAACGTCGAGTTGGCGACGGCTGAGAACGGTCAATTCGGCGAGATGCTGGCCTTCGAAACGCTGACGCTCTGCCCGATCGACACCCGACCGATCGAGCGCAGCCTGATGCGGTTTGATGAGATCCAGTGGCTGAACGATTACCACGCCACCGTGCGCAACCGCCTGCTGCCGCTGGTGCAGGGCGCGGCGCGCGACTGGCTGATCGCCCGCACCGAAGCGATCTGAAGCCCGGGTGCCGGTCGACACCGCCCGCCGCCTGACCGGCGCCCGCCGCAGCCCGCGGGGGGATCGCGAGCTGGGCCTGGTGCTGGCCTTCGTGGCCGGCGCGCTGAACGCCGGCGGCTTCCTCGCAGTCGCGCAGTACACCTCGCACGTCACCGGCATGGTGTCGACGGTCGCCGACCAGGCGGTGCTGGGTCGCAGGGATCTCGTCGTCGACGCGCTGGTCGGCGTGCTGGCCTTTCTGCTCGGCGCCGCCTGCTGTGCGCTGCTCGTCAACTTCGCTCGCCGCCGCGGCCTGCGCTCGATCTATGCGCTGCCGCTGCTCGTCGAGGCGGCGCTGATCCTGGTCTTCGGCCTGATGGGCTGGCAGCTTTCGCAGGTCCAGGGTCTTCTGCTGCCGGCCACGGTGCTGCTGCTCTGCTTCACCATGGGCCTGCAGAACGCGGTGATCACCAAGCTGTCGGGGGCGGTGATCCGCACCACCCATCTGACCGGCATCGTCACCGATCTGGGCATCGAGCTGGGCCGGGCGCTCTACCCCAGCCGTGGCGCGGATGCGGTGCGCGCCGACCGCGGCCGTGCGCTGCTGCTGGCCGGCCTGCTGACGGCGTTCCTGGGCGGCGGCCTGGCGGGCGCCTTCGGCTTCAAGGCCTATGGCTATGCGTCGACGCTACCGCTGGCGCTGCTGCTCGGCCTGCTCGCCCTGGTGCCGGCGCTGGACGACCTCAGCGGCAGCCTCACATCTGCCGGAACAGATGCAGATAGCTGCGGCTAACCGGTAGCACCTCGTCCCTGCCCTTCAGATGCACATCGGCGGTCTCGTTGAGGCCGCGGGTGACATGGCTGATCGCGCGCAGATTGACGACCACCGAGCGATGCACCTGGGCGAACTGCTCAGCGTCCAGCTGACCGATCAACTCCTTGAGCGGCGTGCGGATCAGGGCCTCGCCTTCCTTCCAGGCGACCAGGGTGTATTTCTCGTCGGACTTCAGGTAGTCGATCTCGTCGACCGGGATCAGCCTCAGGGTCTGGCCGACCGAGGCGCGGATCCAGCGCAGCGGTGCGGCGGCGCTGCCGGCAGGCGCACCCAAGCGGGCGGCGAGCTGTTCGATCAGCTGCTCGGTGCCCGGCTGCGCACCAGCACTCAGGCGCTCCTTCAGCCGGCCCACGGTGTCCGCCAGGCGATCCGGTTCGACCGGCTTGACCAGGTAGTCCAGCGCGCCCTGCTCGAAGGCCTGCACCGCGTACTGGTCGTAGGCGGTGATGAAGACGATTTGCGCGCGCCGGCCGATCTGCCGCGCCGCCTCGACGCCGGACAGGCCGGGCATGTGCACGTCCAGAAAACAGATCTGCGGCTGCTGGGCCTCGAAGCTCTCGACCGCCTCGCGGCCGTTGCGCGCCTGGGCGACGATCTCCAGCTCCGGCCAGGCCTGGGCCAGCATGCGGGTCAGCGCGTCGCGCAGCAGGGGTTCGTCGTCGGCAATGAGGGCGGTAGGCTTCATGATGGGAACTCAGGCGAAGGGCCGCTCCCGAGCCGGAGGCGGCCCCCACGGGGGGTGGCGAAGGGCCGACGGCCCGCAGACGGGGGGCTCACGAAAGCGCGGGGAATTCGACATCGGCGATCACGCCGCGCGGCGCGTTCTGCTTGAGCCGCAGCTGGGCGTCGCCGCCAAAGCACAGGCGCAGGCGTTCGCGCAGATTGTCCAGGCCGGTGCCCAGGCCACCGCTGTTGCCGCCCAGGCCGACGCCGGTGTCGCTGACGCGGACGATGCAGCGTTCGGCAGCACGGTGCACCTCGATGCGGATCTCGCCGCCCTCCTCGCTCGGGTCGATGCCATGGCGCACCGCGTTCTCGGCCAGGGTCAGCAGGGTCATGGTCGGACAGCGAATGGCCTCGCAATGCGCGTCGACCTCGAGCTGCACGCGCAAGCGGTCCGGCATGCGCAGCCGCATCAGCTCCAGGTAGGCGCGAACCAGCTGCAACTCCTGCCCGACCGTGCTCATGCCCTCGTGCAAGCGCGGCACCGCAGCGCGCAGGTAGGCGATCAGATGGCCCAGCACGGTCGAGGCCTGGGGCGAGCCGGCGTCGACCAGGGCGCGCACATTGGCCAGGGTGTTGAACAGGAAATGCGGCTCGACCTGGGCCTGCAGCAGGCGCAGCCTGGCGTCCAGGGCCTGGCGCTCCAGCTCGCTCTTCTCCAGCTCGAAGGCCAGGCGCTGGTTGCGCGCATCGGCGTCGCGCTGGCGCAGCATTGCCGTCATCGCCAGCAGCGGGGCGGCGATCAGGCCGGAGGCGGCCATCATCAGGAAGCCGGTCAGCCTGGCCTCGGAGCGCCAGAACTGCTCCGGGCTGCCGCCAGTCGAGATCAGGTAGGCGAGCAGGATGCCGACCGGCACCGCCAGCACCACGCCGGCCAGCTGCAGCGCCCAGCGCGCCAGCCAGCCCGGCAGGCTGCGCGGCCAGTGCTCCAGCAGGCCGAAGGCGAGCAGCGCCAGCAGGCCGGCCAGCAGGGCGCGGCCGACCAGCACCGGCCAGGGCGTGATGAAGTTCGCGCCCAGCGCCAGCGCCGTGGCCACCAGCGTGGCGACGACCACGGTGAAGACGACGCGACGCCAGCTGAGGGCCAAGCCGATCCGGCTGGCCAGCGGGGCCTGCACGGGGAGTCTTTGACTGTCCATGCCGCGCACGATAGCGGCGGCATGGCCAGCCCTGGCGTCAGCCCGGCTCGCGGTGCGACGGGTGACGGACTGAGCGGAATGAGTTACGCCGCCAAGGGCGCCGGCCGGCTGACCAGGCCGGTGCGGCACATCACCACGTCGCGACCCCGCTGCACCGCGTAGCGCAGGGCCTCACCGGCCGTCGGCCAGGGGTAGCCGCCGCCGATCTCCTCGTCGCGGAAGACCTCCTCGCGCAAGCCGTCGGCGCGCAGCCTCACCACCACCACGGCGGCGGTGTAGGCATGGGTGCGCGCCCGCTCCAGCGCCCCGGCGTAGATGCGGTAGTCGCCGGCATCGATTTCCTCGAACTGCATGATGAGCCCTCGCTTGTGATGGCCTTCATGGTGGCCAAGCCAGACCCTGCTGCCAAGGCCGCCCCCCGAAAGGGGGGTGGGGCCCCCTGCCCCTGACCACGCCTAAACCCTGAGCGCCGCAGCGCCCAATCTGTGTCACCGTCTCGCCGCTATGCATAACCTGCCCAGCAGCGATCAGGTTCGCAAGGTGCTTCAGTCCAGCCCGGTGTTCGGCGGCCTGGAGCCGGCCGCGCTGCTGGCGCTGCAAGCCCAGCTGCGCCTGCAGGCGGTGCCAGCCGGCGAACTGGTGATCAAGGAAGGCGCGACTGCCGACAGCCTGTTCATCGTCATCAGCGGCCGGCTGCGCGTCAGCCGCCACGGCCGGGATGGCGAGTTGCAACTGTTCAACGAGCTGGGGCCTGGCGACAGCCAGGGCGAGGCCGGTCTGATGCTGCGCCAGTCGCGACCGGCCGATGTCAGCGCGCTGCGCGACGCCGTCGTCGCCTGGTTGGACAACAGCGGCTTCGAGGCCTTGCTGGTGCAACAGCCGGTGCTTTGGAACCATGTGTTTGCCAACGCGCTGGCGCGCTACCTGCGCCATATGCAGACACCGTCGCCGTCGCGGCGTGCGCTGACCATCGCCCTGGTGCCGCTGCTGCCGCTGGAAGGCCTGCGCGAACTCGCCCTGCAGCTCGCCGAGCACCTGGGCGACGGCGGCATGGTCAGGCTGTTGCAGCCACAAGGGGCGGTGGCCAGCGATGAGGAACTGCGCCAGGCGATGCGCCAGTTCGACCAATGGGAGCAAGCCGCCGAGGTCATGCTGGTCTGCGCCGAGCCGCAGCTCAGCAGCTGGACGCGCTTTGCGCTGCGCCAGGCCGACCAACTGGTCTTTGTCGCGCCGCCGCAGGCCAGCCCGTTGCCGGGCGCCTTCGAGCGCAAGCTTCAGGGCGAGCCCGGCTTTGCCTTCAAGCGCCAGCAGCTGGTCCTGCTGCACCCGCCGAGCTGGCCGCTGCCCCAGGCGCAACTGCCCTGGCAGAAGGAGCGGCCGCAGCTCGAACGCGTGCTGGCGCTGCGGCAAGGAGCCACCGACGACGCGGCAAGGCTGGCGCGATTTCTCACCGGCCAGGCGGTCGGCGTGGTGCTGGGCGGCGGCGGCGCGCGCGGCTTTGCCCATCTCGGCGTGCTGCGCGCGCTGCGCGAGGCCGGCATCCCGATCGACCTGGTCGGCGGCAACAGCATGGGCGCGCTGATCGGCTCGCAGTTCGTGCTCGGCCATTCGCTGGACGAGATCCTCGGCCGCATCCGCGACTTCGCCGCCGGCGGCGAGCGGCCGACGGTGCCGGTGGTCTCGCTGCTCTCGGGTCGGCGCATGGAGCGCGATCTGCGCAAGCTCTGCCAGGTCGGCCACTACGAGGCCCATCTGGACGCGCTCTGGCTGCCCTTCTTCACGGCCGCCTGCAACCTCAGCAAGGCCACCACCACGGTGCTCGACCAGGGGCCGATGTGGCGCGCCGTGCTGGCCAGCAACAGCCCGGCCGGGCTGCTGCCGCCGGTGCCCTACAACGGCGATCTGCTGGTCGACGGCGCCATCCTCGACAACGTGCCGGTCGAGGCGATGCGCCGCCGCCTCGGGGCCAAGATGGAAAGACGCCGCGGCAACGGCACGGTGATCGCCATCGACGTCGACGTGCAGGAGCCGTTGCAGGTGGACAGCGAGCTGCAGCGGCTTGGCGTGCGCGACAAGCTGCGCGCCTCGATGCGTCGCGGCGACCTGCCGCTGCCCTCGATCGGACAGATCCTTTACCGCGCCGGCCACATCGGCGGCATGGCGCAGCGCGATCGCACGCTGGCGATGTCCGATCTGCGACTGGAACCGCCGACCAGCGACTTCTCGATGATGGCTTACAAGCGCGCCGAGGAGATCGTCGCGCGCGGCTACGAGTACGCGCTGGCCCGCCTGGCCGACTGGCGCCCCGGCGGCGCCGGCGCATGACGACAGCGCGCTGGCCGCTGGGCCTGGCGCAGCGCGACGCGCTGCTCGATCAATCGGCCTGGCCGGCCAGCAGCCACCTGCTGCTCGGCGGCTATGGCTTGCTGGAAGGTGAGATCGAGCCCGCGCTGCTGGCCGAGGCGGCCGAGCAGCTGGCCGCCGAGCAGCCGGTGCTGCGCCTAATTCCCGGCCTGGATGGCCAACGCCTGCTGCCGGCGCTGTCGGGTGTGCTGCACTGGCTGCCGCCGGCCACAGCCCCGGATCCGCATGCCGCCGTCCAGGCCGCCTGGACCGGCTGGGTGCGCGAACCACCTCCCCTGGGCAGCGAGGCCGAGCGACCGCCCTGGCGGCTGGGCGCGCTGCGCGTCGCCGACGGTCGCACCGCCGTCATCATCTGGGCGCACCACGCGCTGCTCGACGGCTGGGCCACCCAGCTGCTGATGCGGCGTTGGGGCCAGTGGTGCACGGCGCTCCGGCAAGGTGTTCCGCCACCGCCTTGCGAGCCCGAGCGCTTTGCGCAGCACCTGCAGCAGGAGGCCGCTTACCGTGACGGCCCGGCTTGGCAACAGGATGCCGCCTACTGGCGCGAGACCCTGGCCGAGCTGGGCGCGCCGCTGCGGCCGCCACCGACCCGCGAACAGCGCGCCAGCGGCCGCCTGCCGCCCGCCGTGCTGTGCCGGCTGCCGCTGGCACGCGATGCCTATGCCGAGTGGGCGAAGCTGGCGCGGCTGGAGCACCAGACCGAGTTCGCCACCTTGGCCGCCGCCCTGGTCTGGCACGAGGCCCGCGTGCATGGCCGCGACGAGTTGGTGCTCGGCGTACCGACGCTGAACCGCCATGGCCATGCAGAGCGCCAGGCCCTGGGCATGTTCGTCGGCGTGCTGCCGCTGCGCCTGCGCCTCACCGGCCTGCGCACACCGCGCGAGCTGGTCGCCTTGATCGGCCGCGAGCTGCGACAGGGCCTTCGCCATGCGCGCTTCCCGGCCAGCGAAATGGCCCGCGAGCTGCGCTTCGCGCAATCGGGTCGCGACAGCGCCTTCGACGTCCTGCTGTCTTTCGAACGCCAGGATTACCGGCTGGCCTTCGGCCCGGCGCGACTCACCGACTCGCACCAGCTGTTCAGCGGCGTGGCGCGCTTCCCGCTCTGCCTGACGCTGTGCGACTTCGGTGCCAACCAGCCGCTGGAACTGGTCTTCGAGGGCAGCAGCCAGTTCTTCGACGCCCGCAGCCTCGAACTGCTGGGCCGCCGCGTGACGGCATTGGCCCAGTGCCTGGCGACCCAGCCTGAGGCGGCGCTGAGCACGCTGCCGTTGCTGCCGGCGGCCGAGCGCGAGGCGGTGCTCGACGGCCTGCACCGCAACCTCGCCCGGCTGGATCCGGCGCCCTCCTTCATCGAGCGATTTTGCGAGCAAGCGACGCTGCATCCGCGAAGCCCCGCGCTGCGCTGGGACGGCGGCCAGCTCCACCATGCCGAGCTGCGCCAGCGCGTCGAGGCTTTGGCCGGCCGCCTGTTGCAGGCCGGCCTGCAACGCGAGCAGATCGTGCCTCTGGTGCTGGGAAGGGGCGTGTCGCTGCTGGTGGCCATGCTGGCGGTGGCGCGCGCCGGCGGCGCCTTTCTGCCCCTGGACCCCGAGGCGCCCGAGGCGCGTCTGCGCCAGCTGCTCGACCAATGCGCGGCAAGCCTGTGGCTGGGCGATCGGGCCGATGCCCCAAGACTGGCGGCGCTGCACCCAGGCTGGCTGGCCGTCGACGATGACGGCCCGACGAGCGCAGCGCCCGCGCTGCCCCCCTTTCCCACCGAGGACCAGCTCGCCTACGCGCTGTTCACCAGCGGCAGCAGTGGTCGCCCCAAGGCGGTGGCCGTCGAGCATGGCGCCTTGGCACGTCGCTTCGCCTGGTTGGCGACGACCTGGAACCTCGGCCCCGACGACGTCAGCCTGCAAGGCACGCAGGCCGGCTTCGACCCGGCGCTGATCGAACTGCTGCTGCCGCTCACGCTGGGTGGCAGCGTCGCCCTGCCCCCGGCCGGCCGTCAGCAGCCCGCCAGCTGGGCGGCCTTCGCGCTGCGCCATGGCTGCAGCTTCACCGCCCTGGTACCGGCCACCCTGGGGCGGCTGCTCGACGGCATCGCGGCGCTCAGCGAGGTCGAGCGCAGCCGGCTGCGCCTGCGTGTCGCCTGCTGCGGTGGCGAGGTGCTGCCGCCACCGCTGGTCCAACGCTGGTTCGCCTTGCTGCGCGCTGCGCCCTTGTGGAACGTCTACGGACCGACGGAGGCCTGCATCTTCGCCACCGCCTGGGCTTGCCGAGCGGACGAACCGACCGCTGTCCTTCCCGTCGGCTCGCCGGTCGACGAGACGCGGCTCCATGTGCTGGGCGCGGACCTGCAGCCCTTGCCCTTCGGCGCCGTCGGCGACATCTGGCTGGGAGGCCGCACGCTGGCACGCGGCTACCTGTTTGCCGACGCACAGGCCAACGCGGCCTTCATCGCCGACCCCTTCCAGCCCGAGCTCGCCAATGCCAGGCTGTACCGGACCGGCGACCGCGGCTGGCTGGACGGCGAGGGCCGGCTGCAGTTTCTCGGCCGCGCCGACCGCCAACTGAAGATCCGCGGCCAGCGCGTCGAGCCCGGCGAGGCCGAGGCCTTGCTGCTGAGCTTGCCCGGCGTGCAGGAGGCCTGCGTGCTGCCCTGGGGCGAGCCGCCCCGCCTGCAGGCCTGGCTGGCCCCCGACAGCCTGGACCTGCAGACCCTGCAACGGCAGGCCCGTGCGCTGTTGCCCGAGGCCCTGCTGCCGGCCGGCTTCACCTTGCTGGCGGCGCTGCCGCGCAGCCGCAGCGGCAAGCTGGAGCCGCGCCGCCTGCCGCCGCCCCAACAGCCGGCCAGCGGAAGGCTGCCACGCCCGCCGGCCACGCCGCTGGAGCACGAGTTGCTGGCGCTGCTGCGCGAGACCTTGGGCAAGACCATCGGCGAGCGCGAGCTCGGGGTCGACGACGACTTCTTCGCGATCGGCGGCGACAGCCTGGCGGCGCTGGACTGGCTGGCCGCCGTTGAACGGCGCACCGGTCTGCACGCCGAACTGGCCTGGCTGGCCCAGGCGCCCAGCGTGGCGCAGTTGGCGGCCCGGCTGCAGCGATCGCTGGACCCTGCGACGACGGCGACGTCCGCGGTGGCCGCGCTGGCGCTGCCCTTGAGTCAAGCCAGCGGTGCGCCCACCCTTTATCTCGCGGCCAGCGGTCATGGCGATCTGCTGCGCTTTCAGCAACTGGCCCAGGCGCTGGCCCCGCATGCCGCGCTGCAGATGCTGCAGCCGCCGCCCGGCCGGCCGCTCGCCAGCCTGAGCGAGTTGGCCGCGGGCTACGGTGCCCACATCCTGGCGCATTCCGGTGGCGCACCGGTGCTGCTGGCCGGCTTCTCGGTGGGCGGCGTGGCGGCGCTGGAGACCGCGCGCTGGCTGGCGCAACGCGGCAGCCAGGTGCAAGCCCTGGTGCTGATCGACTCGGTGTTCCCGCGCTGGCTGCTGCGCCAACCCTGGCTGTGGAAGCTCTTGGGCTGGCTGACGCGCAGCCTCTACGTGCAGGAACTCAGCATGAACGGCCGCCGCCTGGGGGCCATGTTCAAGGATCAGGGCCTGGTCGGCCAGGTGCTGGCGCTGCACCGCTACCGACCCCAGGCCTACGCCGGCGAGGTGCTGCTGCTGAGGACCAGCGGGCTGGCGCGTTGGCAGGCCTGGTTGTTCGGCCCCTGGCGGCGCTGGCTGCGCCTGCGCGAGCACGAGGTGCAAGGCCTGCATGGCTCGGTTTTCGAGCCCGGACGGGTCGGCGGGCTTGCACAATGCCTCTGCCAGGCGCTCGGCCTGGCGCCCGCCGACACCTCGCCTTGAGCGCCACCCGCCGACTGCTGCCGCTGCTGCTTGCCCTTGCCCTGCTGCTCGCGCTGGCGCTGGCCTGGCGCTTCAGCCCGGCCAGCCATTGGCTTCAGCCAGCGCAGTTGTTGAGCAGCGCCCGCGAGCTGGGCTGGGCCTGGCAGCTGGGCGTCTTCGTGCTTGCCGGCAGCCTAGCCGTGCCGCTGTCGCTGCTGGTGCTGCTGGCCGTGCTGGTGCAAGGGCCCTGGCTGGGCGCGCTCACCGCCCTGCTGGGCGGAACCCTGGTCGGTCTGCTGAGCTTTGGCGCCGGCGCGCTGCTGGGCCGTCAGGCGGTCGCCCAACTGGCCGGCGCGCGCGTGCAGGCGATCAACGCGCTGGTCGCGCGCCGCGGCCTGCTGGCGGTGTTCATCGTCCGCCTGGTGCCGGCCGCGCCCTTTGCCGTCGTCAATCTGGTGCTGGGCGCGACGCGCATCGCCTGGCTGCCCTTCGTGCTGGGCAATGCCGCCGGCATGCTGCCCATGGTGCTGATCACCGCCTGGCTGGCGCCGGAGATCCTGGCGCAGCTGCAGCAGCCGAGCGAATCCGGCTGGGCGGCGCTGCTCGCCGTCATTGCGCTGATCGCCGGCGCCAGCTGGGCGCTCAAGCGCTGGGCCAAAACCTTATGAAGATCTGCCTGATCCGCCACGGCGAGACCGCCTGGAACGCCGAAGGCCGGCTGCAGGGCTGGACCGACATCGCCTTGAACGCCACCGGCCGCGCCCAGGCCAGGGCGGTCGGACTGGCCCTGGCCGGCACGCGCTTCGACGCCGTCATCAGCAGCCCGCTTGAGCGCGCGCTTCACACCGCGCAGGCCATCGTCGGCGGGCAGACGATCCGCCAGGAGCCGGGCCTGCGCGAGCGGCATTTCGGCGAGCTGCAGGGCCTGACCCGCGGCGAGATCGCCGCCAGCTTCCCGGCCATCCAGGCCGAGCTGAACGCGCGCAGCCCCAGCTACCAGCCGCCAGGCGGCGAGTCGCTGCAGGACTTCGCGGCGCGCGTGCTGGCGGTCTTCAGGCAGCTGCGCCAGCAGCATCGCCAGGGCCAGCAGTTGCTCGTCGTCGCGCATGGCGGCGTGCTCGACATCGCCTACCGCATGGCCAGCGACCAGGATCTGCACAGCCCACGCCTGCACGCGCTACCCAATGCGGCGATCAACTGGCTGCAGAGTACGCCGACCGGCTGGCGGATAGAGGCCTGGGGCCTGGACGGGCATCTGACCGGGGCGCTCGACGAGCTGCCCTGAGACTGTCGCTTTTATTGACAGTTCGTCGAGCGAACGAGGACTCGCGACGCCGGTGGCGTGCGCCCCCCTAGAACGAACAGGCATTTTTAGCAGTCTGGCACCGGAATTGCTTATGTCGCTCATCTTCGCCACTGTTGCTCTGAAAGCGATCCCATCATGAAGCTGAAAACCCTCGCGCTCGCCGCCGCCCTCGCCACCCTGGCCTCCGCCGGCAACGCAGCCTCCATCGGCGTGTACGGTGGTTACCCGTCGAGCGCCTATGTGGATGCGCTGTCCAGTTTTGGCCACACCGTGGTCAACGTGGCCACCGCTGACGCCGCCAGTCTCACCGGGCTCGATGTCCTGGTGCTGGGCCGTTACCAGACCGGCAACGCCGACATCGCCGCCTTCATCAGCGGCGGCGGCATGCTGATCACCGAGTGGAGCTCGACCGCCTATGGCATGAGCCTGCTGGGTGGCAGCAGCCAGGACAACTACGACAGTTACTTCACCAACGACACCATCACGGTGACCGCCGAAGGCATCGCGCTCGGCCTGGGCAGCTACCAGGATGGCGACGCCACCCAGTTCTTCCAGAACTTCACCAACCTCGGCAGCGGCACCGTCTACGCGCGCCGCGGCTCCAACAATGCGGTAGCCGTCGTCGGGGGCACCTTCGGGGCCGGTTTCATCTGGGCCAATGGCTACGACTGGGCGGATGACGGCACCGACCTCACCTTCAGCTTCCTGAACAGCCAGATCACCGCCAACTTCGACACCGGCGGCGGCAACGTGCCGGAGCCGGCTGGCTTGGCGCTGGTCGGTGCGGCCCTGCTGGGGCTCAGCCTGACGCGCCGTCGCCGGGCTTGATGCGCTGCCCCTGACCCCGCTTCGGCGGGGTTTTTTCTGCGCGCTTGATTGGCGATTGGAGCCAACGCTTGGACAGTCACCCGCCCCCCCGCCAAATCATCCTGACCCGCACCGGCGACGCCGGCGTGATGGCACTTGTTGATGCGACCGCGGGCGAACCCGGTCCTGGCGAGATCCGCATTCGCCACCAGGCGATTGGCGTCAACTTCATCGACGTCTACCACCGGACCGGGCTCTACCCCTTGCCGCTCCCGCATGGCATCGGCATGGAAGCCGCCGGAGTCGTCGAGGCGGTCGGCGATGGCGTGCACCACCTGCGCCCCGGCGATCGCGCTGCCTACGCCAGCCAGCCCCCTGGTGCCTACGCGACGCTGCGGCTGATGCCGGCTCGCGACGTCTGCAAATTGCCCGATGCGATCCCCTTCGAGACGGCGGCGGCGAGCATGCTCAAGGGCCTCACGGTGCAATACCTGCTGAAGAAGACCCTGCCGGTGCAGGGCCTGCAGGCCGGCGATTTCATCCTCTGGCACGCCGCCGCCGGCGGCGTCGGCCTGCTCGCCTGCCAATGGGCCAGGCACCTGGGCCTGCGCCTGATCGCCACCGCCGGCAGCGACGAGAAATGCCAGTTGGCCCTCGAGCACGGCGCCGAGCAGGCGATCAATTACCGGCGTGAGAGTTTCGTCCTGCGCGTGCGTGAGATCACCGCCGGCCGCGGCGTCAAGGTGGTCTACGACTCGGTCGGCAAAGACACGTTCGAAGGCTCGCTCGACTGCCTGGCACCGTTCGGGCTGCTGGCCAGCTTCGGCAATGCCAGCGGTCCGGTGCCGCCCTTCAACCCGGGGCTGCTGGCCGCCAAGGGCTCGCTCTACCTGACACGGGCCACGCTGTTCAGCCACTTGAGCGGTCGCGACGCCACCCAGGCCATGGCCGATGACCTGTTCGCCGTGCTCGCCAGCGGCGCGGTCAAGCCGCAGATCGGCGGCCGCTATGCGCTGGCGGATGCCGCCCAGGCCCACCGCGACCTGGAGTCGAGGGCGACCACCGGCAGCCTGCTGCTGCTGCCCTAGACCGCGGGCGGCGGCCGGGACAGTCGCTCACCGACCGCCGACTGCAACTGCCGCAGGTGCTCGCCCACCTCGGCGAAGTCACCGCTCAGCGACCTCGCCTCCGGACCGAGCTCCGGCTTGCCGTCGCTGAGATTGGCCAGCGCATCGGCAACCACGCGAACCGGCCACACCACCTGGGTTTCCATCAGCCGCCAGATCGCCATCAGCAGCAGCAGCCCACCCAGGGCGCCGCCCACGGCCAGGGTCTGTGCCCAGCGACCGAACTGGCGCGCCCGCTGCATTTCTTCCTCGGCGACGCGCACCTGCAGTTCGAGCAAGGGCGCGAGTACCGTGTTGAAACCATGTAGCGGTCGCAGATAGGCGTCGCGCTGTCCGGCCCGGGCCGCCTCCAGCGCCAGCTCGAGCCGGGCACCGGCACGCTCGGCGAGCAAGCGCTCTTCGTCGGTCAAATAGGTTGTCAAGTACTCCTGCCAGATGTCGCGCACGCGCTGCAGCTGACGCTGCAACGCGGTGGCGTCGAGCACCGGGCTGTCGAGTTCGGCAGGAATGGTGACGTTCAGCGCATGACCGACGCGCTGCAGCATGTGCAGCGGCACGACACGGTCGTCGAAGACGGTCGCCAGACTGGCCTGTTGACGCCAGCTCAGGGCGATCAGCAACAGGCACAACAGGCCCAGCCCCAAACCGACCCAGAGCAATAGCCGGCGCATCGCATCGCGAACCGAGCGGTCCAGTTGTCGCTGCATCACCACCATGGGCGGCACTCCCTCAGGATCAGGCTCATTCGACGATGTCAACGCCGCGAACGAAGGCGACGCGGTCCTTGATCGCCATCGCCGCCTCGCTGGGCTGCGGGTAGAACCAGACCGCGTCGGGCAGCATCTCGCCGTCCACGAACAGGCTCAGCCATTGCGCCTGGCCTTTCCAGGGGCAGCTGGAGCGGTGGTTGCTGAAGCTCGTGAACTCGCGCTTCAGGCTGGCCGCCGGGAAATAGTGATTGCCCTCGACGACCTCGATGTCATCGCTCTCGGCGATCAGCTTGCCGTTCCAGATCGCTTTCATGGCTCAGCCTCCCTTCATGCTCAACACCTGCTTGAAGCCTTCGACGGGCTTGCCCTTCTTGGCGCGCTTGCCGGCGTGATAGGCCAGGCCAGCGTAACGCAGCAGATCTTCCTTCGGCTTGTTGCCGCGCGCCAGCCCGCCGAGCATCAATTGGGTGGCATAGCAGCACACGACCAGCAAGCGGTCCTGTGTCTCCAGGTCGATCAGGGTCAGGCCGCGACCGCCCTTGGGCTGGTGCTTGAGCTCGGTGACGGCATAGGTGAGCAGCTTGCCCTCGGCGCTCAGCACCGCGAGGTTCGGCTGCGCCGGGTCGACCTTGGCCGGGCCCAGCGGCAGTTCGCCGGCCTCGAGCGCCAGGAAGGCCTTGCCGGCGCGCTTGGATGCCGTCAGGTCACCGATGGTCGCCACCAGGCCGAAGCCACCGCTGCCGGCCAGCACCAGGGACTGCGTGCTGGGGCCGGCGATGTAGTGCAGCAGCTGGGTGCCGGACTCCAGCTCGATCAAGCTGGTCATCGGCGCGCCGTCGCCTCGCCCACCCGGCAGCGTGCTCACCGCCACCGAGTAGCTGCGACCGCTGGAGCCGATGGCAATCAGCGTGTCGACGCTGCGGCAAGGGAAGGCGCCGTACAGGCTGTCGCCGGCCTTGAAGGACAGGCTGCCCACATCGATCTCATGGCCCTTGAGCGCGCGCACCCAGCCCTTGCTGCTGACAACCACGGTGACCGGCTCGTCGACGATCTTGATCTCGTTGCTGGCCCGCTTCTCGGCTTGGATCAGCGTGCGGCGGGCGTCGCCGAACTGCTTGGCGTCCGCCTCGATCTCCTTGACCAGCAGGCGCTTCAGCGTCGCCGGGTTGGCCAGGATGTCGCGCAAGCGATCGGCCTCCTCGCGCAGCGCCTTCAGTTCCTGCTCGATCTTGATCGCCTCCAGCCTGGCCAGCTGGCGCAGGCGGATCTCCAGGATGTCCTCGGCCTGGCGATCCGACAAACGGAACGCTTCGATCAGCGCCGGCTTGGGCTCGTCGCTGTTGCGGATGATGCGGATCACTTCGTCGATGTTCAGCAGCACCGCCTGCCGGCCCTCGAGGATGTGGATGCGGTCCTCGGCCTTGGCCAGGCGGTAGCGACTGCGCCGCTCAACGGTGGCCTGGCGGAAACTCAGCCACTCGGCGAGGATCTGGCGCAGGTTCTTCTGCACCGGCTTGCCGTCCAGGCCGACCATGGTCAGGTTGATCGTCGAGCTGGTCTCCAGGCTGGTCAGCGCCAGCAGCACCTGGGTCAGCTCCTCGACGCTCACGGTGCGGCTCTTGGGCTCGAACACCAGGCGCACCGCGGCGTCCTTGCTCGACTCGTCGCGCACGCCGTCGAGCACCGCCAGCAGGCTGTTCTTCAGCTGCAGTTGCTCCGGCGTGACCGCCTTCTTGCCGGCCTTCACCTTGGGGTTGGAGATCTCCTCGATCTCCTCCAATACCTTTTGACTGGACACGCCATGGGGCAGCTCGGTGATGACGAGCTGCCACTGGCCGCGCGCCAGGTCCTCGACCTTCCAGCGCGCGCGCAGCTTGAGCGAGCCGCGGCCCGTCGCGTAGGCGCTGCGGATCTCCTCCGGCGTGGAGATGATCTGCGCCCCACCCGGGAAGTCCGGGCCGGGCAACAGGCCGAAGAGCTCGTCGTCGGCCAGCTGCGGATTCTTCAGCAGCGCCACCGCGGCCTCGGCCACCTCGCGCAGGTTGTGGCTGGGCACCTCGGTGGCCATGCCGACGGCGATGCCGCTGGCGCCGTTGAGCAGCACGAAGGGCAGGCGCGCCGGCAGTTCGACCGGCTCCTCGGTGGAGCCGTCGTAATTCGGCCGGAAGTCGACCGTGCCCTCGTCCAACTCCTCCATCAAGAGCCGCGCCAGCGGGGTCAGCCGCGCTTCGGTGTAACGCATCGCCGCCGCGCCGTCGCCGTCCCGCGAGCCGAAGTTGCCCTGGCCGTCGACCAGCGGGTAGCGCTGCGCGAAGTCCTGCGCCATGCGCACCAAGGCGTCGTAGGCGGCCTGGTCGCCATGCGGGTGGAAGCGGCCGAGCACATCGCCGACCACCCGGGCCGACTTGACCGGCTTGGCGCCGTTGGCACCCTGCCAGGCCAGGCCCAGGCGCAGCATCGCGTAGAGGATGCGGCGCTGCACCGGCTTCTGGCCGTCGCTGACCTGGGGCAGCGCGCGGCCCTTGACGACCGACAGCGCGTACTCCAGGTAGGCCTGCTGGGCATAGCTGCCCAGCAGCAGGCTGTCGTCGTTGCTCTGCTGGCTGAAATCCAGCGTGTCTTGTGTGCTCATCAGTCCAATCCCAAGGCGATGCGTGCCTGGAACTCGCGGTCCAGCATCGACATCACGATCAATGTGTCATAACCATCGGCGCCGTCGAGCGTGACGCGCACCGATTCGCGCAGCCTGCCCTCCTCGACGAAGCCCTCGCTGCGGTACAGCCGGTGCGCGCGCTCGTTGAGCGACTTCACGTCCAGCCAGAAACGGTGCGCCCTGAGCTGCGTGAACGCCAGCCGCTTGAGCTCGCGCACGCAGGCGCGACCCAGGCCCTGGCCGTGCGCCTCGGGCTGCAGCACCAGGCGCTTGAGCTCGACCGAGCCATGCGGGTTGCGGCAGCCCTGCAGGATCACGAAGCCGCAGCGGCCCGGCGGGGGCGAAGCCGACGCCTGAGGGCCGGCCGAGATCTCGATGACGAAATGCCGGCAATCGGGAAAACGGATGGCGCCTTCGTGCTGGGTGCGCTCCCAGGGCGTGATGAAAGGGCGGTTGGCGCCGTCCTGCTCGATGCCGACCACCCAGTCGAGGTCGGACAGCATGGTCGGGCGCAGGCGCAAGGGGGACTTGGTCACGACGACTCCGGCTGCAGATGGGAAAGCAGGAAAGGCAGCACCCGCGCGCGGTAGCCCGCCGGGTCGAAGGCCAGGAAATCCGTGTGGGCGGCGCCCTCGATCATCCACAAGGCCTTGGGCTCGGCGGCCGCGGCGAACAAGCGCAGGCTCTGTGCCGCCGTGGTGTGGCCATCCGCGCCGCCGGCCAGCATCAGCAGCGGCGCCCCCAGCGACGGCAACTGGGCGATGGGCCGGTGCTCGTCCATGCCAGCGCCGACCCAGAGCGGCAACTGCCAGTCCAGCAGCGGCGCGAGCCAGGTCCCGGGTTCGCCCAGGCGCATGCGCAGCCGGTTCGCGATCGCCTCGTCCAGCTGGCCGTACATCATCTCCAGCACCACGGCGGCCGGTTTCGGGCTGGCGTCGGCGAACACCCAGGCGGCGGCGCCCAGCGAGATGCCGATCACCGCCTTGCGCTCGGCCGGCCATTCACGCTGCATCCAGTCCCAGGCGGCGCGCACCGCCGGCACTTCCAGACGCCCGTAGCCGCGACGCCCGCCGTCGCTGTCGCCATGGCCGGGCAGGTCGATGCTGAGCACCCCCAGCCCCTGCTCTTGCAGCAGCTGGGCCCGACCGTGCATCGCCAGCCGGCTGGCATGGCGCTGATGCAGGATGAGCACCGCGCCGGCGCCGGGCCGCCCGGGCAACGCGGTGGCGGCGATGCGCCGCCCGTCGCCGTCGTTCAGCGTGAGTCGCTGCTCCGCGGTTTGCGGCGTCGCCAATCCCAAAAGCGGAGCGGCCGGCGCGCGGGTCAGCAGATGACCGGTACCGAGCAGGGCAGCGATCGTCACAAGGACCAGAAGCAGGAGCGCCGCGAGCGGCCGGCGCCACCTCAAATGTCGACCTCGATCTCGTCGCCGCGTCGCTCCATCAGCTCGCGGCGGGCGGCGGCCTCGTTGCGCCCCATCAGCTGGTTGAGCACGCCGGCCGCCTCGGCGGTGTCCGGCACCCGCACCTGCAGCAGGCGGCGGGTGTCAGGGTTCAGCGTGGTATCCCAGAGCTGCTCGGCGCTCATCTCGCCCAGTCCCTTGAAGCGGCTGATCGTCCATGACGATTCGCGGGCGCCTTCCTTGCGCAGCTTGTCGAGGATGGCGGTCAGCTCGCCCTCGTCGAGCGCGTACAGCTTGACCGGCGGCTTCTTGCCGCGGGCCGGCGCGTCGACGCGGAACAGCGGCGGGCGCGCGACGTAGACATGGCCGGCGCGCACCAAGGCCGGAAAGTGCCTCTCAAAAAGCGTCAGCAGCAGCACCTGGATGTGGGCGCCGTCGACGTCGGCGTCCGACAGGATGCAGACCTTGCCGTAGCGCAGGCCGCTGAGGTCGGGCGTGTCGGCCGGCCCGTGCGGGTCGACGCCGATGGCGACCGAGATGTCGTGCACCTCGGTGTTCTTGAACAGCAGGTCGCGCTCGACCTCCCAGGTGTTGAGCACCTTGCCGCGCAAGGGCAGGATGGCCTGGGTTTCCTTGTTGCGGCCCATCTTGGCGCTGCCGCCGGCCGAGTCGCCCTCGACCAGGAACAACTCATTGCTGAGCAGGTCGCGGCTCTCGCAATCGGTCAGCTTGCCGGGCAGCACGGCCACGCCGCTGCCCTTCTTCTTCTCGACCTTCTGCGCGGCGCGCTGACGGCTCTGCGCCTGCTTGATGACCAGTTCGGCGAGCTTCTTGCCGGCCTCGACATGCTGGTTCAGCCAGAGTTCGAAGGCAGGGCGCACATAGCCGCCGACCAGGCGCAGCGCGTCGCGGCTGTTCAGGCGCTCCTTGGTCTGGCCCTGGAACTGCGGGTCCAGCACCTTGGCCGAGAGGACGAAGCTGGCGCGGCCGAACAAGTCCTCGGGCATCAGCTTGACGCCCTTGGGCAGGAGCGAATGCAGCTCGATGAAGGTCTTCACGGCCTGGAACAGACCGTCCTTCAGACCCGCCTCGTGCGTGCCGCCGGCCACCGTCGGGATCAGGTTGACGTAGCTCTCGCGCTGGCTGGCGGCCTCCTCGGTGAAGGCCACGCACCAGGCAGCGCCCTCGCCTTCGGCGAAGTTCTCGGCATCCGAGGCCTTGGCGTAATGCGCGCCTTCGAAGAGCTCGATGATGGGTTCGGCGCTCATGGAACCCTGCAGGTACTCGCGCAGGCCGCCCTTGTAGACCCAGGTCTGCGTCTCTCCCTTCTTCTCGTCGGTCAGCGTCACCGTGACGCCAGGCATCAGCACCGCCTTGCTGCGCAGCAGGTGGATGAGCTCGCCGCGCGGCAGCTCGGGGCTGTCGAAGTACTTGGCTTCCGGCCAGACCCGCACCTTGGTGCCCTGCTTGCGCGGCTGGCCCGGCTGCACGGCGACGGGCTGGATCACATCGCCATGACTGAAGACGATGCTCGCCACCTGCCCCTCGCGCTGCACGGTGACTTCGAGGCGCTTGGCCAGCGCATTCGTCACCGACACGCCGACGCCATGCAGACCGCCGGAGAAGGAATAGGCGCCGCCGGCGCCCTTGTCGAATTTGCCGCCGGCATGCAGGCGGGTGAAGACGATCTCCACCACCGGCACCTGCTCCTCGGGATGAAGGCCGAAGGGGATGCCGCGGCCGTCGTCCTCGACCGAGACCGAGCCGTCGGCATGCAGGGTCAGCGCGATGCGCTTGCCGAAGCCCGCCAGCGCCTCGTCGGCGGCGTTGTCCAGCACCTCCTGGATGATGTGCAGCGGGTTGTCGGTGCGCGTGTACATGCCCGGCCGCTGCTTGACGGGCTCCAGGCCCTTGAGAACGCGGATCGAGGCTTCGCCGTATTGAGGATTGGTCGCCATGGCAGAACTGCTTGAGGGGCGCGGATTCTAGGAAGCCGAGAATCCGGCCCCTGTGCACCCTTCTTTACCACCTTCTCCCTGGCTGCTGCGCTGGCTGCCCTTGCTACCCCCCGGCGGCAGCGCCCTGGACCTGGCCTGCGGCAGTGGCCGCCATGCGAACCGGCTCGCCGAGGCCGGGCTGCGGGTCACGGCGATCGACATCGCGCCGGGCGAGCTCCGCCCTGAGGTCGAGCGCCTGCAGGCCGACCTGGAACAAGGCCCCTGGCCACTGGCCGGCCGGCGCTTCGACCTGGTGCTGGTGACCAACTACCTGTGGCGACCGCGCGTCCCCGAGTTGCTGGACTGCGTGAACGACTGGTATCTGCACGAGACCTTTGCCCAGGGCCAGGAGCTGCTGGGGCGGCCGCGTCGCCCGGAGTTCCTGTTGCGCCCCGGCGAGCTGCTGCAAATTTGTGCAGAGGCTGGCCTGCAGGTGCTCGCCTACGAGGATGGCGTGGCGGGCGGCAGTCGAATCCAGCGCGTTGCCGCGCGTCGGCAGCCCGGCACGCTGCCCCTTCTAGAATCCGCCGTTCAACCGCATTCCCCACCATGAGACCCATCACCGGCAGCATCGTCGCCCTCGTCACTCCGATGCACCCCGACGGCAGCGTCGACTACGAGGCGCTGAAAGCCTTGATCGACTGGCACATCGCCGAGGGCACGAATTGCATCGGCGTGGTCGGTACCACCGGCGAATCGCCGACGGTGTCGATGGAAGAGAACTGCGCCATCATCCGCGCCGCCGTCGAGCATGTCGCCGGCCGCGTACCGGTGCTCGCCGGCACCGGCGCCAATGCGACCGCCGAGGCGATCCAGCTGGCCACCTACGCCAAGCAGGTCGGTGCCGACGCCCATCTGTCGGTCGTGCCCTACTACAACAAGCCCACGCAAGACGGCATCTACGCGCATTACCGGGCCATCGCCGAGGCCGTCGAGCTGCCGCTGATGCTTTACAACGTGCCCGGCCGCACCGTCGTCGACATGCAGGCCGACACCATGCTGCGCTGCGCCGAGCTGCCCAACGTCTTCGGCATCAAGGAAGCCTCGGGCAATATCGAGCGCGCCGCCTACCTGATCAAGCACGCACCGGCCGGCTATGGCATTTACTCGGGTGACGACGGCACGGCCGTGGCGATGATGCTGATGGGCGGCGCCGGCACGGTGTCGGTGACGGCCAATGTCGCCCCGAAACTCTTCAGCCAGATGTGCGCCGCCGCGCTGCGTGGCGACCTGGCGACCGCCACCGCCCTGCACTTCCAGCTGCTGCCGCTGCACCAGAACCTGTTCTGCGAATCCAGCCCGGCGCCCACCAAGTGGGCCTTGAGCCGCCTGGGTCGCTGCAACAATGCGCTGCGCCTGCCGCTGCTGCCGCTCACCGCGGCCGGCCAGGCCAAGGTCGAGGCGGCACTGCGCGACGCGCAGCTGCTCTGAAGACCGCTCCCTGTTTCCCCTGCCAGGACTGCCTGTGACCGTTTTGTCCGTGAATCGCTTTGCCCTCAGCTGCGTCGCCCTTGCCGTGATGGCCGGCTGCAGCTCCTTCGACCCGCTGTTCAGCGGCGACAAGGTCGACTACCGCACGCAGTCCAAGCAGACCACGGGTCTGGAAGTGCCGCCCGACCTGACGCAGCTGCAGCGCCAGGCACCGGTGGGTGCTGGCGCGATCAGCGCCGCCGAGTTCAGCACGCGGCCGAGCAACGCGGGCGCGGCGCAGCCGGCGCCCAGCATGGCCGAGGTCGCGGTCAACAAGGTGGCAGGCGCCGAGATCGTCCGCGTCGGCAACACCCGGGTGATCCGCAGCACGCAAAGCCCCGAGCAGCTATGGCCGGTGGTACGCAGCTTCTGGGCCGATCTCGGCTTCGACCTGCCACGGGAGCAAGCCGACATCGGCGTGCTCGAAACCGACTGGAAGGAGAACCGCGCCAAGCTGCCGCAGGACTTCATCCGCCGCACCATCGGCAGCCTGCTCGACGGCCTTTACTCCACCGGCGAGCGCGATCTTTACCGCACCCGCCTGGAGCGCGTCGGCGACGCCACCGAGATCAGCATCACGCACCGCGGCATGCAGGAGATCTACGTCGGCAACCGTCAAGAGCAGACCACCTGGACGGCGCGTCCGGCCGATCCCGAGTTGGAAGCTGAGATGCTCAGCCGGCTGCTGCTGCGTCTTGGCGGCAAGACGACGGTGAGCAGCAGCGATCAATCGGCCAAGATCGCCGCCGCAACGCCGACGGTGGCCGAGCCGCAGGCCGCGACGCCTGCCGCGCAAGTGCCCGACCAGATCGTCATCGCCGAAGACTTCGAGCGCGCCTGGCGCCGTGTCGGCCAGTCGCTGGACCGCCATGGCTTCACGATCGAGGATCGCGACCGCCGCCTGGGCCTCTTCTTCCTGCGCTGGGCCGACCCCAAGCGGGCCGGCAAGGAAGAGCCGAACTGGTTCATGCGCCTGTTCAGCAAGGACGACGGTCCGGCGATGAATCGCTACCGCGTCGCCGTGGTCAGTGACGCCAATGCGACGCCGGCACGCTCGGTGGTCAGCGTGCAGGACGACAAGGGGCGGCAACTGACGGACGAAGCCGCCAAGCGCATCCTCGGACTGCTGCAGCAAGACCTGCGCTGAGCGGGGCCAGCTGCCGCCAACAGCCCGGCCTGGTGCCGGGCTTTTTCTTGTCCGCTCGCGCCGTCACGCAGCGAGACGCCAGTACTGAAAAACAAAAGCCGCCGGGGCATCAGCCCCGGGCGGCTTTGCGTCTTTCTGTTGACCGGCAGCGCCGGTCGACAAGGACTTAGTTGCTGGCGGCGGAAGCCGGGGCCGAAGCTTCGGCAGCGGGAGCCGAAGCGTCAGCAGCCGGGGCCGAAGCCTCAACGGCCGGGGCCGGGGCGGGAGCAGCGGTCTCGGCGGGCGCCGGGGCCGGAGCCTCTTCCTTCTTCGAGCAGGCGGTCAGGGCAGCGGCGGCCAGCAGAGCGGCCAGCAGGGTCGACTTGTTCATTGGTGTCCTCAAAGACGATTGGAAACAATTACCGGTAATGTGAAGGAAGCCGGCTTCGCCGACCTCCAAAACCCTTAAGGGTTACCTCTAGTCCCCCCATGGGCTGAACCTCAGAAAACCTCGATCGCTTTCTTGCGTTCAACCGCAGATTCTAGGGGGCTACCCGTGGTCGGCGCTCACAGTCCCAGCGTCGTGAGCGGCCAGCCAGGCCCGGAACGTTGCGCAATTGCGTCAAATTCCTCTAGAGCGAGCTGTCGGAATCCTGTGTCGCTGCGCCAGACCGCGCGGCCGGTCTCGAATTCGATGACCCGCAAGGCCACGCCGCCCTCCACCGCCAGCAGGCTGAGCGGCCAGGTGGCGACGCCATCGCTGGGGTCGAACTCGCGGATGTCGAGCAAATGGTCGAAGCTCTTGCGCCAGGCCAACATACGGACATGGCGTCGGGCACAGGGCTGCCAGGTCGGCGCCAGCAACTCCAGGCGACGTCCACGCCCCTTGCCCCAATCCTGCAAGGCCTGCAGCAGCGCCGGGCTGGACAGCGGCCATTGCAGGAAATCAGGGTCCAGCGCCACGATGCGCCGTGCGCCGCCCTGCAGCGCGTGCAGCAGCAGCGCTTCCAATTGCGCGCCGATGGCCGGCCAGCCTTCGACACGCCCATGCTCCAGGTTCAGTTCATCGGCCACAGCCAGCCCTCCTCCACCCAGTCTTGCAGCAGTCGCTGTGCGTCGGCGCTGAGCTTCGCGCAATCGGCGGCACTGAGATGCCGGCGATCGGCCAAGCGGCGCATCAGGGTGGCGTCACGACCGCCGGCGCGCAGTGCCTCGCCATTCAGGAACACATGCCAACGGTCATAAAGCATGCGGCTGCCCGGCGCCAGTTGCACGCCACCGCCGTCGCCGATCAGCGGCTCGAAAGGCTGCCGCGGCTTGGGCTCGGTCAGCCATTCGCCCAGGCAGCGCGCCAAGGCCTGCGGGTCGTCAAGGACCCGGCGCAGCGCGTCGGCAGCGAAGGCGGTGAGGTCCTCGGGCACCAGAGCCGGCGTACCGCTCGGCAAGCGGCCAGGGTCGCGGAAGCGCGCTGCCAGGTCAGCACGCGCGTCCTCGTCGTCGGGGTCGAGCAGGCGGGGCAAGAGCGCATCGGCGAGCTCGAAGCGCGACGGTGCGCGAAAACCGACCGAGGCGGTGATGCAGTCGCCGCCGACGGCCACGCCGTCATGCGCCCAGCGCGGCGGCAGGTAGAGGATGTCGCCGGGTTCGAGCAGCCATTCCTGCTCGGGCCGAAAGTCGCGCAGGATCTTCAACGGCAGGTCGTCGCGCAGGCTGAGGTCCTGCTGGCGGCCGATCTGCCAGCGGCGTCGGCCCTGGATCTGGATCAGGAAGACGTCGTAGGCGTCGAAATGCGGGCCGACGCCGCCGCCGTCGGCGGCCCAGGAGACCATCACGTCGTCCAGCCGCGCATCGGGCAGGAAGCGGTAGGCGTCCATCAGCGCACGGGCGACCGGCAGATGCGCCTCCACGCCCTGCACCAGCAGGGTCCAGCGCGGCGAGCCGGGCGACGGCAGGCGGCGCAGTGGCCCCTGCTTGAGCGACCAGTTGTCGCCCTGGGCCGTCACCAGGCGCGACTCGACGTCCTCCTGGCGGGCCAGCTGGAACAGCTCGGCGCGCTGGATGCGACCGGCCGCGCCCAGCGCGGCGCCGCGCAGCAGGGCCGGCTTCTTCTGCCAGTGGCGGCGCATGAATTGGGCGGCGGAGAGGCCGCCGAGCTGCGGCAAGGGAATCGTGAAGTCCATGCCCGCATTCTTGCCGCAGCGACAATCGACGCATGGAAGAGATCCAATCCCCCTGCGTGGTCAGCCTGACCTGGACCCTGCACGACGCCCAAGGCGAGCTCATCGATGTGCTCGACGAGGCTACCGAATTCCTCGTCGGCGGCGATGACCTGCTGGCCAAGGTCGAGCAAGCGCTGATCGGCCAGAGCCTGGACGCCGAGGTGGCCGTGGCGCTGCAGCCGGACGAGGCCTTTGGCGACTACCGCCCCGAGCTGGTCTGCTTCGAGGCGCGCTCGCTGTTCCCGCCCGAGCTCGAGGTCGGCATGCGCTTTGATGGCCTGCCGGAGGGCGCGGCGACCGCCGACATGCCCAAGGAAACCATCTACACGGTGACCGAGATCTACCCGGAGCATGTGGTGCTGGACGGCAACCACCCGCTGGCCGGCATCGGCCTGCGCATGTACCTGCAGGTCAAGGGTCTGCGCGAGGCGACTGCCAGCGAGATCGCCGCCAAATCGGTCGGCAACGGCCTGGTGCAGGTGCTGGAGAGCGGCGCGCCGCCGGACTCAACGCTGCATTGAGACCCTACTGGACGCCGGTCGAGCCGAAGCCGCCGGCGCCGCGCTGGCTGGCCTCGAAGCTGTCGACGACGCGGAACTGCGCCTGCACCACCGGCACGATGACCAGCTGAGCAAGGCGCTCCAGCGGCTGCAGGGTGTAGGCGGCGCTGCCGCGGTTCCAGCAGCTGACCATCAGCGGGCCCTGGTAGTCGGCGTCGATCAGGCCGACCAGATTGCCCAGCACGATGCCGTGCTTATGACCGAGGCCGGAGCGCGGCAGGATCATCGCCGCGTAGCAGGGGTCGGCCAGGTGGATGGCGATGCCGGTGGGGATCAGCTGGGTCTCGCCCGGCTGGATGCTCAGCGGCGCGTCCAGCGCGGCGCGCAGGTCCAGGCCGGCGCTGCCGGGCGTCGCGTAGGCGGGCAGTTGCTCCGCCATGCGCGGATCGAGGATCTTCAGGTCAACGTGCATCGAGTCTTTCGGCAATTTCTTCGATGAGCTGGCGAGCCAGCTCGGTCTTGGGGGCGCGCGCCAGCTCGCGCTGGCCGGCCTCGTCGATCAGCAGCAAGGCGTTGTCGTCCTGGCCGAAGGTGGCCGGGCCGAGGTTGGCGACGATCAGCGGAATGCCCTTGCGCAGGCGCTTGGCCTGCGCGTGTTCGAGCAGCTTCTCGCTCTCGGCGGCGAACCCGACGCAGTAGGGCGGGGTCGACAAGCGAGCGACGGTGGCCAGGATGTCCGGATTTTCGGTGAAGGCCAGCTGCGGCGTCTGACCGCTGCCGTCCTTCTTGATCTTCTGCTCGGCCTCGCTGGCCGGCCGCCAGTCGGCGACGGCGGCGCTGGCGATGAAGACATCGCTGCCGGCCACCTGGGCGAGCACGGCATCGAGCATCTCGCGCGCCGAGCGCACATCGATGCGCGTGACGCCCGCCGGCGTGGGCAGGGCCACCGGACCGGCGACCAGGGTCACGGCGGCGCCGGCGCGCGCGGCCGCCCGGGCGATCGCGAAACCCATCTTGCCGCTGCTGCGGTTGGTGATGCCGCGTACCGGGTCGATCGCCTCGTAGGTCGGGCCGGCGGTGATCAAGAGCCGGCGACCGGCCAGGCGCTTGGGCGTGAAGAAGGCTTCGAGCGCGTCGAACAGCTCGGCGGCTTCCACCATGCGGCCATCGCCGATCTCGCCGCAGGCCTGCGAGCCACTGGCCGGGCCGAGCAGTCGCGCGCCGTCGGCAAGCAGCTGCGCGACATTGCGCTGGGTCGCCGGGTGGGCCCACATCTCGCGGTTCATCGCCGGCGCGACGAGCAGCGGGCAACGCGCCAGCGGCCTGGCCAGCGCGGTCAGCGAGACGATCTCGTCGGCCCGTCCCTGGGCCAGCTTGGCGATCATGTCGGCGCTCGCCGGCGCCAGCAGCATCGCGTCGGCGTCGCGGCTGGCATTGATGTGATGCATCGCATTCGGCGCCGACGCATCCCATTGATCGAGGATGACCGGCCGGCCGGACAAGGCCTGCAGCGTCGTCGGCGTGATGAAGGCGGTCGCCGCCTCGCTCATCATCACCTGCACGCTGGCACCGGCCTGCACAGCCAAGCGCACCAGTTCGGCAATCTTGTAGCCGGCGATGCCGCCGCTCATCGCCAGCAGCAGATGCCGGCCTTGCACAGGGGAAGACATGGGCGCGGACTCTATCCCTGCGCGGCGGGCCGGGGCGGCAGGCTGCGCCGCACCAGGGCGATCACGCCGCTACCGGCCAGACCCAGCAGCAGCAGGCCGAGCAAGCCCAAGCCCCAAGTCACCCAGAGCAGCAGGGAGACCCAGTCGCCCAGCGGCAGGCCGGCCACCCAAGCCTGCAGCTCGGGTCCCCATTCAAGCAGCAGCTCGCGCAACCACTGCACCCATTGAAGGCCGAACATGTCCATCAGCCAGTCGGGCAGCTCGATCGCCGGCACCTGCTTGGCCCAGTCCTCGCCACGTGCCCAGCCGTCCCAGCCGAGCACCGCGTGAGCGGCCCAAGCGAGCAGCGACCAGAGTCCCGCCAGCAACGCTACGCACAACCACCAGATCCCATGTACCAGCACAAATCCCCTCCTGCATTCGTGGGAGAACGGAGTGTCGGCGAGGCCAGCCGGCACTGCCATGGCCCAGGGCTTTTGCTAGGGTGCGGCACCTACTTCCCAGGGCTTGCCATGTCCCAGCGCCGCATCCTCCGCCCCCGCCTGCTCGCCCTGTTGATCGCCGCCTGCTCAGCAGCCGTTGCCGACCCGGAAATGCAGCGTCTGCGCGAGCTGGAGATTCGCCAGCAGGCGGATATTTTCGAGGTCCACCACACGGATGCCGCGCAGCGCCGCAAGGCAGCCATCAGCCTGCACGCCCAGTTGCTGGAAACCGGCGACGGCTACCTGGTGATGGAGCTGGCGCCTTGGGAACAGCTGCAGCTGCGCAACTTCGGCTTCACGCTGCAACCTGCCAAGCGCTACATCGCGCGACGCAACGAGCTGCTGCAGACCCTGCAAGCGCGCGCCGCCGCCGGCCTGCGCGCCGACATCCAGTCGATTCCCAGCTTTGCCTGCTACGAGACCGTCGAAGAGACCGTTGCCGCGGCGCAGGCGATGGTGACCAGCCGGCCGCAGCTGGCCAGCCTGGTCGACGTCGGCGACTCCTGGTTGAAGACACAAGGGGCTGGCGGTCACGACATCTGGGTGCTCAAGCTGACGAACAGCGCCGTCGCCGCCCCCGCCGGGCAGAGCAAGCCCAAGCTCTTCATCAATGCCGCCATCCACGCCCGCGAATACGCCACCGCCCCCCTGGTGCTGGCCTTCGCACGCGGGCTGGTGGAAGGCCATGGCGTGGACGCCGACGCCACCTGGATCCTCGACCATCACGAGGTCCACTTGATGCTGCAGGCCAATCCCGACGGCCGAAAGCGCGCCGAAGGCGGCCTGTCCTGGCGCAAGAACGTCAACAACAACCACTGCACGAACAGCAACAACCGCGGTGTCGACCTGAACCGCAACTTCACGCAAAGCTGGAACGCAACCGGTGGCAGCGGCTCCAGTGGCAATGCCTGCGACCTCACCTACCGCGGCCCGGGCGCAGGTTCAGAGCCGGAAACGCAATCGGTGGAGGCTTACATCCGCAGCCTCTGGCCGGACCGCCGCGGCCCCAACCCCGGCGACGCGGCGCCTGCCGACACCTCGGGCATCCACCTCGACATCCACAGCTACAGCCAGCTGGTGCTCTGGCCCTGGGGCAACACCGCCACACCGGCGCCCAACGCCCAGGCGCTGCAGACCCTGGGTCGCAAGTTCGCCTTCTTCAACGGCTACTACCCGCAGCAATCGGTCGGTCTCTACCCGACCGACGGCACCAGCGACTCGCCCTCCTATGGCGAGCTCGGCGTCGCCGCCTACACCTTCGAACTGGGCACCGCCTTCTTCGAGAGCTGCACGAACTTCGAGAACCAGATCAAGCCGGGCAATCTGCCGGCGCTGCGTTACGCCGCCAAGGTGGTGCGCACGCCCTACCTGACGCCGGCCGGACCGGACATCGTCAGCCTGCAGCTGGGCCAGGGCGCCAGCACCGGCGGCGTGCTGCCGGGCACCGTGGTCGGCCTGCAGGCCCAGGCCAGCGACGCGCGCTACAGCAGCGCCAATGGCAGCGAGGCGGTGCAGGCGATCGCCGCCGCCGAGTACTACCTGAACACCCCGCCCTGGCTGCCCGGCGCCGTGGCCCAAGCGATTGCCGCGGCCGACGGCAACTTCAATGCCAGCAACGAGGGCTTGAGCGTCAACATTCCCACTGCCGGACTGCCGCTGGGCCAACACATCGTCTACGTTCGCGCCCGCGACGCCGCCGGTCACTGGGGCGCCTTCAGCGCGGCCTTTCTGAAGGTGGTCGAAACGCCGGCGCTGACCGCCGCCTTCGCCAGCCGCTGCAACGGCCTGGAATGCCGCTTCAACGCCTCACCGTCGACCGGCTCGCCCACGCAGTGGAGCTGGGATTTCGGCGACGGCACGACGGGCAGCGGCGCCGTCGTCGACAAGGTCTATGCGCAGGCGGGCAGCTACCCCGTGCAACTCACCGTGAGCAAGGCCGGCGACAGCGCGACGACCAGCAGCGCGATCAAACTCAGCGCACCGATCAAGACGGCCAGAGAGCAGGAGCCCAACGACAGCCGGGCGACCGCGCAGGCCCTGACCGTGGCCTCGGTGCAGGTGCGCGGCCGCATCGCCGCCAGCACCGACACCGACTACTACGCGGTCCAACTGCCGCCCGGCGCCACGCTGGTGGCAACCCTGACACCGCCGAGCAGCGCCGACTACGACCTGCAGATCCAGAACGCCAGCGGCACCGTGCTGGCCTCCAGCACCCTGGGCACCGGCCAGGTCGACAGCACTCGCAACACCAACACCGGGTCGGCGACGGTGACGCGCTATGTGCGCGTCGTCTATTACAGCGGCGGCGCCGGCGACTACCTGCTGCGCGTCGAGCGCTAAGCCGCCTCGATGCCGTTCAGCACGGCCACCGCGTTGCTGCCCAGCTGCGCGGTGGCGTAGCCCCCCTCGAGCACCAGCAGGGTCGGCAGACCGAGCGCCGCGATGCGCTCGCCGAGGCGAGCGAAGTCGGCCGTCGTCAGCTTGAACTTGGAGATCGGATCGCCCTCGTAGGTGTCCAGGCCCAGCGACACGACCAAGGCCTCGGGGGCCTGGCCCAGCAGATGGTTGCAGCCCATCTCCAGCGCGGCGAACCAGGTCGCGGCATCGCAGCCGGCCGGCAGCGGCAGGTTGCGGTTGAAGCCGAAGCCGGGACCGCTGCCGGTTTCGTCGGCGTGGCCGAGAAAGAACGGGTACTCGGTGCGCGGGTCGCCATGCAGGCTGACGAAGCTCACGTCGGCGCGCTCGTAGAAGATCGCCTGCGTGCCGTTGCCATGGTGGTAGTCCACATCCAGGATGGCGACCCGCGCCGCGCCCTGCTCGCGCAGCGCCTGCGCCGCCAGGGCAGCCTGGTTGAGGAAGCAGTAGCCGCCCATGAAGTCGGGGCCGGCGTGGTGCCCGGGCGGACGGCTGGCACAAAAAGCCGCGCGCTCGCCGCCGGCCAGGGCCAGTGCCGCGCTCAGCGCGGCGTCGCAGCCCGCCTTGGCCGCCGCCCAGCTGCCGCTGCTCAACGGCGTGCCGGAGTCGAAGCTGTAGAGCCCGAGACGGGCGCTGAACTCGGCCGGCTCGCGGTCGTCGCGCAAGCCGCGCACCGGCCAGGTCGACGGCCAGGGCTGGCGCTCGGCGTTGGCCGGGTCCAGGGCCAGCCAGTCAGCCCAGGCGCGCTCCAGGAAACCGAGGTAACGCGGGCTGTGCACCCGGGGCAGCAGGACGCGGCTGTCGGCCTGGGGCTCCAGCACGCGGTGGCCGGCGGCCAGCAGCGCCTGCTGGACCGACTCTGCGCGCGCCGGCGTCTCGTGACAGGGCACCAACTGACCGCGGAAGAACTCGTGGCTGGGTGCGTGCAGCGCGTGCTGGCTGGGGAAGTAGCAGTTCATCAGGGACGCTCGAAGACCGCGATCGATTCGACGTGGGCGGTGTGCGGGAACATGTTCACCACCCCGGCCGCCGCGCAGCGGTAGCCGGCCTGGTGAACGAGCAGGCCGGCGTCGCGGGCCAGCGTGGCGGGGTTGCAGCTCACGTAGACGATGCGCTGCGGCGGTGTCCAGCCGGGCGCCTGCGCGGGGTCCTGCACCGCGTCGGCCACTGCCTTGGCCAGCGCGAACGCGCCTTCGCGCGGTGGATCGACCAGCCAGCGATCGGCGCTGCCGTAGGCGGCCAGGTCGGCCGGCGCCAGTTCGAACAGATTGCGCGACTTGAAGCTCGCGTTGGTGATGCCGTTGTGACGGGCGTTCTGCCGCGAGCGCTCGACCAGGGCCTCACTGCCTTCGATACCGAGCACCTCGCGCGCCTGCGTGGCCAAGGGCAGCGTGAAATTGCCCAGCCCGCAAAACCAGTCGATGACGCGTTCGTGGGCCTGCACCGCCAGCAGGCGCAAGGCCTTCTGCACCAGCAAGCGGTTGATGTCGTGGTTGACCTGGGTGAAGTCGGTCGGCTTGAAGGGCATCGTGACGCCGAACTCGGGCAGGCCATAGGCCAGCGGCGCACCGCCTTCGTCGAGCAGGTGCACCGTCTCCGGCCCCTTGGGCTGCAGCCACCACTGCACCTCATGGCGGGTCGCAAAGGCGCGCAGACGCGCAGCGTCGGCTGCGCTCAGCGGCTCGAGATGGCGCAACACCAGCGCGCAAACCTCGTCGCCCATGGCCAGCTCGATCTGCGGCAGGCGTTCTCGGGCATCCATCGCGCCGATCAGCTCGCGCAGCGGCAGCAACAGCTCGCTGACCTTCTTGGGCAGCACCGCACAGCTCTGCATGTCGGCCACATAGCGGCTCTTGCGCTCGTGAAAGCCGATCAGCACCGTGCCCTTCTTGGCCACCCAGCGCACCGACAGCCGCGCACGGCGGCGATAGCCCCAGGGGCTGCCGGCCATCGGCCGCAGCATGCGCTCCGGCTTGACCTTGGCCAGGTGCGCGAGGTTGTCCTCCAGCACCCGCTGCTTGACGGCGACCTGCGCGTCGGCGTGCAGATGCTGCATCTTGCAGCCGCCACAGGCCCCCGCGTGCAGGCCGAAGTGCGGGCAGCCCGGCCGCACGCGCTGCGCGCTCTCGCGCTTGATGCGCAGCAGCGACCCCTGTTCCCAGTTGTTCTTCTTGCGGTGCACATTGGCCTGCACCAACTCGGTGGGCAGCGCGCCATCGATGAACACCACCTTGCCGTCAGCGCGATGGGCAACGCCCTGCGCCTCCAGGTCGAGTGACTCGACCTTCAACCATTCCGTTGTCATGCGCCGGATTATCCCGGGCCGTTTCAGAACAGCGAATCGCGCTCCACGCCTTGCTTGGCCAGCTGGCGCCTGAGCTTGGCCAGGGCCTCGATCTGGATCTGGCGCACGCGCTCGCGCGTCAGGCCCAGGCGCTGGGCCAGCGCGTCCAGCGTTTCCGGGTCGCGGTCGTCCAGTCCGAAACGGCAGGCCAGCACCTCGCGCTCGCGCGCCGACAGGCCGGCCAGCGATTGGCGCAGCAAAGTGTCGGCTTCGTGATGCAGGCATTGCCCGATCGGATCGACCGCGCCCGCGTCGGCCAGCGCGTCCAGCAGCGACTCCTGGCCCTCGCCGTCCAGGCTGAGGTCCAGCGACAGCGGCGATTCCAGGTGGGCCAGCAGGGCCTGCACCTCGTCGACCGGTCGTTGCAGGCGATGCGCGATGTCCTCGGCGCGCACCGCATCGACACCTTGCAGGCGCTCGGTCTCGATGGCGCGGCGCGCGCGCAGCACCTGGTTGAGGTCACGCAGCACATGCGCCGGCAGGCGCACCAGCCTGGCCTGCTGCATCAGCGCATGCTCCATGGCCTGGCGTATCCACCAGCTGGCATAGGTCGAGAAGCGGAAGCCGCGCTCCGGCTCGAAACGCTCGATGGCCTGCAGCAGGCCGAGATTGCCTTCCTCGATCAGATCGGCCAGCGGCAGCCCGCGACCGCTCTGCTGCCTGGCCATGGCCACGACCAGACGCAGATTGTGTTCGACCATGGCCTGGCGGGCCTGGAAATCGCCGGCCCGGGCGCGGCCGGCGGTCTCGAACTCCTCGTCGGCGCTGAACAGTTCGGCGCGCCGGATCTGCTTCAGATAGGCCTGCAGCGCGTCCTGCGAGGCAGGTTCGGCGGCGGCAAGCAGCGCGGCATCCGCACCCGCCGCGGCGGATGGCCCATGGACAGGCGCATCCGGCTGCATGGCATGGCTCAGCGTGGCGGCAGCAGGCGCGCCGGGTCCACCGGCTTGCCCTTGCGGCGAATCTCGAAGTGCAGCTTCACCTGATCGGCGTCGCTGCTGCCCATTTCGGCGATCGGCTGACCCCTGCGCACCACCTGGTCCTCCTTCACGAGAAGGCTTTGATTGTGCGCGTAGGCGCTCAAATAGGTGTCGTTGTGTTTGATGATGACCATGTTGCCGTAGCCACGCAGGCCGGAGCCGGCATACATCACGCGGCCATCGGCAGCGGCCAGCACCGGCTCACCGGCCTTGCCGCCGATCGCCAGGCCCTTGTTGCGCTGCTCGTCGAAATTGGCGATCAGATTGCCCACCGCCGGCCAAGCCCAGTTCAGTTCGCCGTCCGCCGGCACGGCGGCCGCGGGCGCCGAGGCGCTGACCGCCGGTGCGGTACTGACGGGCGACGGCGCCGCCGCCGGTCGGGTGTCGGCCGGCCGACCATCGAGCGGCCGGCTTTCCACCTTGGCCACCTGCACCGGGCGGGTCGCCGCCTCGTTGGCGCCGGGCGGCGTGGCCCGCAGCACCTGGCCGACCTCGATCAGGTTCGGATTGTCCAGACCGTTCCAGCGCGCCAGATCGCGCCAACCGACGCCCAGCTCCAGCGCAATGCGGATCAAGGTATCGCCGGGGCGCACCGTGTACTGCGTCGAGCGTGCGGCCTCGGCGGCCGGGGTTTCCATCACCTCGGCGGCGGGCGCTGCCGGCTTGACTTCGGGCTTCTGGGCCGATCGGTCTTCGACGGGCGCACGGTGCGGCTTGGGCGCCGAGCAGGCGGCCAGGGCCGCCACCGCGATGACCAGGAACAAATTGCCGAGCGTGCGAGCGACGCCGGAGTTGGATTCAATTTTCGCCATCATGCCTTTGCAGGGTTTGCTGACCGACGCAGGCCGGGGACGGCGAGGCGCGGCGTCAGCCCAGCCCGGATCTTAAGGGGACGAAGGCGACTGCCTCATGGCGGCTGTGCCGCCATTCGCTGCGCCCGCCGCGCTGGCTGTGGTCGACCAGGGTCAGCAGCTGACCACCGCCGGTCTGCTGCACCGGAGCGACCAGCCGCCCCCCCGGCGCGAGCTGGTCCAGCCAGGCCTGCGGAATGGCCTCGCCACCGGCGGCGGCGATGATGCTGTCGAACGGACCTTGCAGCGGGTCGCCCTGACGGCCGTCCTGGTGCAGCAGGCGCAGCGGCAGGCGGGGGTGGGCCTCATCGCGCCAGCGCCGCAAGCGCTCGCTGGCCAATTGGTGCAAACCGGCGATGCGCTCGATGCTGACCAACGAGCGCGCCAATCCGCAGATCACCGCAGCCTGGTAGCCGCAGCCGGTGCCAATTTCCAGCACCCGGCCGAGGTCGCCGCGCTGCTGCGCCGACTCGCCCTCCATCAAGAGCTGCAGCATGCGGGCGACCACCGAGGGCTTGGAGATGGTCTGCCCAAACCCGATCGGCAGGCTGGTGTCCTCGTAGGCCTGGGGCGCCAATGCCGGGTCGACGAAATGGTGGCGGGGCACCCTGGCCATGGCCTGCAGCACGCGCTCGCCGGCCAGTGGGCCCAGGCGCTCCAGCATGCGCGCACGCACCGCCGGCGAGTCCAGGCCCAGCCCGACCGGTTGGCGCATGCGCGCGGCGTCGCGCGCCGCCTCGGCCAGCAGGCGCTGCGGTCGCAGCAGGCGGTTCAAACGCCGCCTCGGCCGAGGCGCTGTGACCAGTGACCGAGCGCCGCATGGTGGGTCAGGTCGACCTGCAGCGGCGTGATCGACACCAGGCCCTGGGCCACGGCATGGAAGTCGGTCCCCTCGCCCGCTTCGCGCACATCGCCGGGCGGCCCGATCCAATAGACCAGCTCGCCACGCGGGTTGTGCTGCGCATAGGAAGCGGCGTTGGCATGGCGACGCCCGAGCCGCGTGACGACACGCGGCAGGCGGTCGGCGTCGGGCCGGTTGGGGATGTTGATATTGAGCAGAAACGGCTCGCCCAGCGGTTCGGCCAGCATCTGCTCGACGATGGCCCGCGCGGTGCGCGCGGCGGCCTCCAGTTCATGCCAATCGCGGTCGGCCTGCGAGAAGGCGATCGCCGGAATGTTGAACAGGAAGGCTTCGGTGGCGGCCGCCACGGTGCCGGAGTAAATCGTGTCGTCGCCCATGTTGGCGCCGTTGTTGATGCCGGAGAGCACCAGGTCGGGACGCCAGTTGTCGAACAGCGGCGCCGTCAAGGCCAGGTGGACACAGTCCGACGGCGTGCCATTCACGAAGTGAAACCCATTCACCCCTTGATGCACCGATAGCGGCCGGTGCAATGACAAAGAATTCGAGGTGCCACTGGCGTTCTGTTCCGGCGCGATCACCTTGATGTCGCCGAGCCCCTCGCAGGCGTTCACCAGGGCAGCAAGACCGGGGGCCAGGTAGCCGTCGTCGTTGGCAATCAGGATGCGCATCCGCCCATTCTAGGAAGGCCCCCGTGCCTCGGGGGGCAGGGTTGCTGGGGACTCCGTTAGCATCATTGAATTACGCCGTTCGCAACATGACCGTCAAAGTTCTGATCCTCGAAGACAACCCGGTGGCGCGCAGCTTTCTGTGCCGGGTGGTGCGCGAAAGCTTCAGCGACGCGCTCCAGATCGTCGAGGCCGCCGATCTGGAGACGGCGCGGCGCGAGATCGCCTTCCACGGCCACTCGACGCAGAACGGCTTCAAGCTGATGCTGGTCGACCTGGAGCTGCCCGACGGCAATGGCATGGACCTGCTCAGCGAGCTGTCCGGCAGCCCGGCGCTGAAGATCGTCACCACGCTCTACTCCGATGACGATCACCTGTTCCCGGCACTGCAATGCGGCGCCGATGGCTACCTGCTGAAGGAAGACCGTTTCGAGGTGCTGGTCGAGGAGTTGCAGCGCATCGTGCGCGGCCAGCCGCCGCTGTCGCCGGCGATTGCGCGCCGTTTGCTCAGCCATTTCCGCCCCGGCTCCAGCGGCGAGAGCGGACCGATGGCCTTGAACAGCGGCTTCGGCGCGTTTTCCAGCAGCAGCTTCATGGGCTCGCGCCCGGTGCCGCTGGACGCCATGGCCGGCGAGACCATCCGCCTGTCGCCGCGCGAGAACGAGGTGCTGACTTACTTGAGCAAGGGCTTCACGATCAAGGAGATCGCGAACCTGATGGGCATCAAGTGGTACACGGTCAACGACCACATCAAGTCGATCTACAAGAAGCTCAATGTCAGTAGCCGGGCCGAGGCGGCCGTGGTGGCGAGCAAGCAGGGTCTGGTCTGAGCCGGTCTTGCTGAGCTGACGAGAAACGGGTGCCGCCGGCACCCGTTTTGTTTCGATCAGGCCTTGCGGCGGAACACCAGGTCCCACACCCCATGGCCCAGGCGCAGGCCGCGGGCCTCGAACTTGGTCAGCGGGCGGTAGGCCGGCTTGTCGGCAAAGCCGGCCGCGGTGTTCTCCAGCAGCGGCTCGGCACTCAGCACCTCCAGCATCTGCTGTGCATACGGCTCCCAATCCGTGGCCGCATGGAAGTAGCCGCCGGGTCGCAGGTAGTGCACCAGCTGCGCGATGAAGGGCGACTGCACCAGGCGGCGCTTGTGGTGGCGTTTCTTGTGCCAGGGGTCGGGGAAGTAGAGGTGCACGCCCTGCAGCGATTCCTTCGGCACCATCGTTTCCAGCACCTCGACGGCGTCGTGCTGGAGGATGCGGACGTTCGTCAGCCCGGCCTCTTCGATGCGCTGCAACAGCGAGCCGACGCCGGCCTCGTGCACCTCGCAGCAGATGAAATCGTCGTCGCGGCGCAGCGCCGCGATCTTGGCCGTCGCGTCGCCCATGCCGAAGCCGATCTCCAGCACGCGCGGCGCGCGGCGGCCGAACACCGCGTCCCAGTCGGGCGCGCTGTCGCCAAAGGGCAGCACGTACTTGGGAGCCAGCTCCTTCAGCGCGCGGATCTGGCCGCTGCCCATGCGACCCGGCCGGATCACGAAGCTCTTGATGCGCCGCCCGTGGAGCGGCGACTTGCCCTGCTCGTCCTGCTCGCTCACCCGATCTGCTCCGCCACCAGGGGGGTGGCCAACGGCGCCGCATCGGCAATCTCCACCGCCGCCTGGTAGCTGGCGATGGCCCGCGCTGCCGCGGCCTCGTCGGCCGCATGAACCACGGCGATGGCATCGCCGGCCTTGACCGCGACGCCGAGGGCTTGCACGGCCGCAAAACCGACACGCGGATCGATGGGATCGGCGGCAATGCGCCGGCCTCCGCCCAGCTCGATGACGGCGATGCCGATGGCTCGCGTGTCCTGGCGGGCGATGAAGCCGTCGCGCAGCGCCGGCACGGCACGCACCACCGGCGCGATCGCCAGTTGCGCGTCGCGCAGCACGTCGCGCGGGCCGCCAAGCGCCGCCACCATCTGCGCGAACTTCTCGGCCGCGGCGCCGCTGTCCAGCGCCCGCTGCAATTGGGCGCGGGCGGCGGCCTCATCCAACGCCAGGCCGACGATCTGCAGCATCTGCGCACACAGGGCCAAGGTGATTTCGTGCTGGCGCGCCTCCCTGTCCCTGCCGGTCAGGTAATCGAGCGCCTCCTGCACTTCCAGGGCGTTGCCGGCCGTGCGGCCCAGCACCTGGTTCATGTCGGTGATCAGGGCGCGCGTCCTCATGCCGGCGCCGTTGCCCACCGCCACGATGCTCTCGGCCAGTTCACGGGCCATCGCCGGGGTGTCGGCAAAGGCGCCGTTGCCGACCTTGACGTCCATCACCAGGCCCTGCAGGCCGGCGCTGAGCTTCTTGCTGAGGATGGACGCGGTGATCAGCGGCACCGACTCGACGGTGGCGGTGACGTCGCGGGTCGCGTAGAAGCGTTTGTCGGCCGGCGCCAGATCGGCCGTCTGGCCGATGATGGCGACGCCCAGTTCGCGCACCGTGCGGTCGAACACCGCCGCATCCGGCCGCGTCTGATAGCCCGGCAGGGCCTCCAATTTGTCGACCGTGCCGCCGGTGTGGCCGAGGCCGCGGCCCGCGATCATCGGCACATAGCCGCCGCAGGCGGCGATCATCGGGCCGAGCATCAAGGAGATCTTGTCGCCGACGCCGCCGGTCGAATGCTTGTCGACGATGGGGCCCGGCATGTCGGGCCAGCGCATCACGCGGCCCGAGTCGCGCATCGCCAGGGTCAGTGCCACCGCCTCGTCACGGCCCATGCCGTTGAGAAAGATCGCCATCGCCAGCGCGGCAACCTGGCCCTCGCTCCAGCTCTCGTCGGTCAGTCCCCGGACGAAGGACTGGATCTGCGCGGCGCTCAGCTGGCCTTTCTGGCGTTTCGTGCGGATGATTTCTTGAGCCAGCATCAGTAGCCGCTGCCTTTCGCTTGCGAGGCGCCACCGCCCAGCACGTTGAGGATGTCGTCGAGCAGACCGGAGGCGCCGAAGCGCACGCGCTTGGGCTCCAGGCCGGCGTCCGCCGCCAGTTGCAGGTACTCGGCCGCCTGCGCAACCGAACGAATGCCGCCACTGGCCTTGAAGCCCGCGGATGACAGGCCGGCAGCCTTGATCTCGGCCAGCATGGCCTTGGCGGCGGCAGGGGTCGCCGAGACCGGCGTCTTGCCGGTGCTGGTCTTCACGAAGTCGGCGCCGGCATTGAGCGCCAGCTGCGTCGCGCGGCGGATCAAGGCCTCGTCTTTCAGCTCGCCGCTCTCGATGATGACCTTCAGCGTCAGCGGACGGCTGGCATGGCGGACCTCGGCGAGGAACTCGGCAACTTCCTGCACCTGACCGGCCATCAAGGCCTTCCAGGGCAGCACGACGTCGATCTCATCGCCGCCGGCCTGGGCAATGGTCTCGATGTCGCGCAGCGCAGGCTGCAGGTCCAGGCCGCCCTCGGGGAAGTTCGCCACCGCGGCCACGCGCACGCCCTTGGGCAAGGCGGCTCGCGCCTGCGCGACGAAACGCGGCCACACGCAAACGGCGGCCACGGGACCATAGGCGGTCTGCGCCTTGGCACAGAGCTGCGCCGTGCTGGCCTCGCTGTCGCCCTCATTGAGACTGGTCAGGTCCAGGCAGGCGAGTGCCGTTCTGGCTTGGTCTTGCAAGGTCATTGGACGGCTTCGAATCGATCAAGGACGGCAGACAAGAAGTCGGCAGCGCGCTCGCCGCTGGCCTTGGCTTCCTTCAGCGTCAGGTCATGGGTCAGGGCTTCGTCGCTCATGCCGGCCGCCATGTTGGTGATCAAGGCCAGGCAGGCGACGCGCAGGCCGGCATGGCGGGCCAGGATGGTGTCGGGCACGGTGCTCATGCCGACCGCGTCGGCGCCGAAGGCGGCGAACATGCGGATCTCGGCCGGGGTCTCGAACTGCGGGCCCAGGGCCCAGCAGTACACGCCTTCGTTGAGCGGGATGCCTTGTTCGGCGGCCAAGGCCTGCGCCGTTTTACGCAGCGCCTTGTCGTAGGCCACGCTCATGTCGCAGAAGCGATCCGAGCCCGGCAGGCCCACGAGCGGGCTGCGCTGCGGGATGTTCAGGTGGTCGGCGATCAGCACCAGCGAGCCCGGCGGGTTCTGCTTGCGCAGGCTTCCGCTGGCATTCGTCAACACCAGGGTCTTCACGCCCCAGGCCTTGAGCGTGCGGATCGGCGCCGCCATGCCGGTGCAGTCGCCGCTCTCATAGGTGTGCGCGCGGCCGCGCAGCATGGCCACGCGGGTGCCGCCGGCCGTCGTGCCGATGACCAGCTCGTTAACATGGCCCTCGACCTTGGGCAAGGGCCAGCCGGGCAGATCGGCATAGCTGATGCGTTGCACGTCAGAGAGGCGCTCGCTGGCGGCGGCCCAGCCCGAACCCAGCACCACGGCCTGCGCCGGCGCGGCGCCGAAGCGGGATTTCAGAAGTTCGCTGCCGGCCGCAATGGCATCCGCCAGGGCCTGGCCCTGCAGGTAAGGACTGCTCATGTTGTTTCTCTCTTAGGTGGAAAGGTGGTCGGGGCCGAAGCTGCCGGGGAGCAGTTCTTCCAGCGTCCACTGTTGCTGCTGGCCGCCGTCGTTGATGGCCAGCACGGTAAAGCTTTTCGGGTCGCAGAACTCGCGGAGTTTCTGCCGGCAGCCGCCGCAGGGGGTAATCTGGTGGGCGCCCACCCCCACGACCAGCACGGCCTTGGCCTTGCGCTGGCCGGCCAGCACCATCGCGGAGATGGCGCCGGCCTCGGCGCAGACGCCTTCCGGGTAGGCGGCGTTCTCGACATTGCAGCCGCCGAAGATGCGGCCGTCGTCGGCGAGCAGCGCGGCGCCGACGGTGTACCGGCTGTAGGGCGCGTAGGCGGCGGCGCGGGCGGCGCGGGCTACGGCAAGCATCTCGGTCTTCAGGTTCTCATCCATCAGGGCCAACCTTTCGCGAGCACCACCGCAGCCGACCAGGCGACCGCCGTGGAACCGGCTTTGCCGGGCCACTGGCGGTGCCCCCTTGAGGGGGCGCGCGAAGCGCGTCGGGGGAGGGCCAAGTTCTAGCGCTCCTTCACATAGGGCTTGGCCAGGGCCTTGGGCGCAATCGCCTGGCCAATGAAGCCCGCCAGCAGGATGACGGTCAGCAGATAGGGCAGCGCCTGGATGAGCTGCACCGGCACCTCGCCGATCCCCGGCAGCGCCACGCCCTGCAGGCGGATGGCCAGCGCATCCAACAGGCCGAAGAGCAGGCAGGCACCCAGCGTCGGCAGCGGGCGCCAGCGGCCGAAGATCATCGCGGCCAGCGCGATGTAGCCGCGGCCGGCCGTCATGTTGGGGCTGAAGTTGGCGTTCTGCGCCAGCGCCAGGTAGCTGCCCGCCAGGCCGCAGAGCACGGCGCCGAGCAGCAGCGCGGTGTAGCGCAGCCGCGGCACGGAGACGCCGGCGGCGTCGACCATGGCCGGGTTCTCGCCAACCGCGCGGATGCGCAGGCCCAGGCGCGTGCGTTCGAGCAGGAACCAGACGGCGATCACCGCCGCGAAGGCGACGTAAACCAGGATGTTGTGGCTGAACAGCCCATGGCCGACCAGCGCGCCGAGGAATCCGCCATGGGCCTCAGCCGCCGCCAGCGGCTCGGACAGGCCGGGCGCCACCGAGGTGATGCGCAGCTCGCTGGGCAGGGTCGGCGTCTGACCGCCGGTGTTGAACCAGGCGATGCCCAGCACCACGGTCAGACCGGCGGCGACCATGTTCAGCGCGACGCCGGAGATCACCTGGTCGCCGCGGTGCGTGACGCAGGCAAAGCCGTGGATCAACGCCATCGCCCCGGCGACGCCGATCGCCGCGACCAGGCCCATCAGCACCGACTGGGAGACCGCCGTCACGGCGCCGGCGGCAAAGGCTGCTGCGAGCATCTTGCCCTCCAGGCTGAGGTCGACGACGCCCGAGCGCTCGGCCAGCAGGCCGGCCAGCGCGACCAGCAGCAAGGGGGCGGTCAGGCGCAGGGTCGAGGCCAGCACCGAGCCGATCAGGATCAGCGAATCATCCACGCTTCACCCTCCCGTAGACGTAAGCGAACAAAGGCGCACTGACCATGCTCATCGCACCGGCGAACAGCACGATCAGGCCCTGCACGGTGACCACCATCTCGCGGGAGAAGCCGGGCAGCTCGAAGGCCACCTCGACACCGCCCTGGTAGAGCACGCCGAACAGCAAAGCGGCAAGCAGGATGCCGACCGGGTGGTTGCGGCCCATCAGGCTGACCGCGATGCCGGTGAAGCCGGCGCCGGCAACGAAGTCCAGGGTCAGCTTGCCCTGCACGCCCGAGAGCTCGTTGACCGCCAGCAGACCGGCCAAGGCACCCGACAGGCCCATCGCGACCAGCACCTGGGCCTTGGGGTTCAGGCCGGCGTACTGGGCAGCGCGCGGCGCACTGCCCACCGCCCGCAAGGCGTAACCACCGCGGGTGCGCCAGAGGAACCAGCCGACGAAGAACAGCGCGGCGACGGCGATGAAGCTGGCGGCGTTCAGCGGCGAGGAGTCGAGATGCCAGCCCAAGCGCTCGGCCAACTCGTGGATGGCCGGCAGGCGCGACGCCGCCGGGAACTCGGCCGACTCGACCGCCATCGAGCCGTCGACGCGCAGCGGATTGACGAGCAGGTAGACGTTCAAGCTGGCGGCGAGGAAGTTGAACATGATCGTCGTGATGACGATATGGCTGCCGCGCCAGGCCTGCAGGTAGCCAGGGATCAGGCCCCAGAACGCGCCGAACAGCGCAGCGCTGAGCACCACGAGGGGCAGCAAGGCCCAGGCCGGCAGGCTGGCGCCGAGGAACAAGGCCATCACCGCGATGCCGAGGCCGGCGAAGGTCGCCTGCCCTTCCCCGCCGATGTTGAACAAGCCGCCATGGAAGGCCACGGCGACCGCCAGGCCGGTGAAGACGAAACTGGTCGCGTAGTACAGCGTGTAGCCGATGCCACGCGGGTTGCCCAGCGCGCCTTGAACCAGCACCTCGAAGGCCTGCGCCGGGCTGTGGCCGATCAGGGCGACCACGCCGGCAGCCACGAGCAGCGCGATGCACAGATTCCACAGCGGCAGCAGGCCGATGTCGATCCAGCGCGGGAGAGAAATCGATTGGGCGCTCATGGGCGGGACGCCTCCAGCGAAGGGCCGCTCCCGAGCAGGAGGCAGTCCCCTTGGGGGGTGGCGAGCATGCGAAGCAGCACAGCCTGGGGGTTCATGGTTGAGCCGCCATCAGCAGACCCAGCTTGCGTTCATCACATTCATCGATCGCCAGCTCGCCGGTGATGCGACCGGCGTTCATCACCAGCACGCGGTCGGCCAGCGCCAGGATCTCGTCGAGCTCGGAGCTCACCACCAGCACCGCGCAGCCGGCATCACGCAGGGCGCGCAGCTGGCCGTGGATGAACTCGATGGCGCCGATGTCGACACCACGGGTCGGCTGACCGACCAGCAGCACCTTGGGCTGCTCGCCGATCTCGCGGGCGAGGATGAGCTTTTGCTGGTTGCCGCCGCTGAACTTGCTCGATCCCAGTTCCGGGTTGCGCGGCCGCACGTCGAAGCGTTCCATCATCGCCGCGCAGGCTTCGCGCAGCGCCTTGCCGTTGAGACCAAAGGGACCGCTGCGGTACTTGGGAAGGTCCTGGTAGCCCAGGCCGGCCGACTCCCAGGCCGGGAAGCCCATCACCAGGCCGGCGGCATGGCGATCCTCGGGCACATGGGCCAGGCCCAGCTCGCGGGCGCGGCGTGGGTGCAGCCAGGCCTTGGGCTCGAAGCGCTGACCGGCCAGGCTCATCGTGCCGCTGTCCGGGGCGAGCAGGCCGGAGAGGATCTCTAGCAGCTCGGTCTGACCGTTGCCCGACACGCCGGCGACGCCGACGATCTCGCCGGGACGCAGGACCAGCGACAGCTCGCGCAGCAAGGGCACGCCCTGCGCCGACTTCAGGTTCAGGCCCTGCACGTCCAGCAGCGGCGGCGCATCGGGACGATGCATCTGGCCCTCGCGCCCCAGCACCACCTTGCGCCCGACCATGGCCTCAGCCAGGCCCGCCTCGTCGGTGTCGCCGATCTTGCAGCGGTGCACGACGGTGCCGGCGCGCATCACCGTCACCTCGTCGCAGAGGCTCATCACCTCCTTGAGCTTGTGGGTGATGAGGATGATGGTCGTGCCCTGCTCACGCAGCCGGCGCAGCACCTCGAACAGCTGCTGCGTCTCCTGAGGCGTCAGCACGGCCGTCGGCTCGTCCAGGATCAGGGTCTTGGCGCCGCGATACAGCGCCTTGAGGATCTCCAGGCGCTGCAGCTCGCCGACCGGCAGGCTGTCGACGCGCTCGTCGAGGCGCACTTGCAGACCGGTCTGCTGCATCAGCTGGGTCAGGCCCTCGCGCACCTGGGCCTGGCCGGCTTTCAGGTTCCAGCCCGACTCGGCGCCGAGCAGCACGTTGTCCAGCGCGCTCAAGGTGTCGACCAGCATGAAGTGCTGGTGCACCATGCCGATGCCCAGCGCGATCGCCTCGTGTGAGTTGCGGATCTGCACGGTCTGGCCGTTGACGGCGATCGTCCCCTCGTCGGCCTGGTAATAGCCGTAGAGGATGGCCATCAGCGTCGACTTGCCGGCGCCGTTCTCGCCGATCAGGCCGTGCACGGTGCCGGCCTCGACGCGGAGGTCGACACCGTCGTTGGCGCGCACGGCGCCGAAGCGTTTGCGGATGCCCGTCAGGGCGACTGCGCTCATGGGCTCGGGAAGAAGTTGCTGCCTGAAAAAACGAAGTCGCTGGCGGAGCAGCGACTCGGGTCCCGAGGATACCAAGTGCGAGGAGACTGCCGCTTGGGGATCTCTCCCTAAGCAGATCCCTCGATGGGCAGCGCTGGTTTCTTCGCGCTTATTTCTTGCAATCCGCCGCGTTGACCATGTAATCAGGCACCTTGACCTTGCCGGCCACGATGTCGGCCTTGACGGCGTCGAGCTTCTTGCGATCGTCGGCGGTGACCAGCTTGTCGTTGTGCTGGTCGATCGCCACCATCACGCCATCCTCCTTCAGGCCGAGCTGCTGGCGGCCGGGTTTGAAGGACTTCAGCACGTTGTAGACGGCGACGTCGACGCGCTTGACCATCGAGGTCAGCATGGTGCCGGGCTGCAGGTGGTTCTGGTTGCTGTCCACGCCGATGGCGAACTTGCCGGCGTCCTTGGCCGCCTGGTAGACGCCGACGCCGGTGCCGCCGGCGGCGGCGAAGACCACGTCGACGCCCTTGGAGAACTGCGCCTTGGCGAGCTCACCGCCGCGCGTCGGATCGTTCCAGGCGCTGGCCGTGGTGCCCGTCATGTTGGACAGCACCTCGGCCTTGGGGTTGGTCGCCTTCACGCCGGCGGCGTAACCACACTCGAACTTGCGGATCAGCGGAATGTCCATGCCGCCGATGAAGCCCAGCTTGCCGCTCTTGCTCTTCATCGCCGCCAAGGCGCCGACCAGGTAGCTGCCCTCGCCTTCCTTGAAGGTGATGGACGCCACATTGGGCAGGTCGACGACGCCGTCGATGATCGCGAACTGGGTCTTGGGGAAGGCCTTGGCCACCTGTTGCAGGGCACTGGCCTGGGCGAAGCCGATCGAGATGATGGGCGACGCGCCGCGCTCGGCCATGCGACGCAGCGCCTGCACGCGCTGCGTCTCGTTGCTGATCTCGAACTCCAGGTAGTTCTTGCCGGTCTCGGCCTTCCAGCGCTCGACGCCGCGGTAGCCGGCCTCGTTGAAGCTCTTGTCGAACTTGCCGCCCATGTCAAAGATGACCGCGGGCTGCTGGGCCATGGCGGCGCCGCTGGCCAGCAGCAAGGGCATGAGGAGGGTCTTCAGCGTCATGGCGTGATGGTGTGGCAGCAACAAAGCGGCGGATTCTAGGAGGCTGTCCTCTAGCATGCCGCGGCCGCCATGCTTCCCACTTCGCCCCCTCCGACCCCGGCTTGGCGCCCGCAGCGCCCGCTGCAATGGCTGCTGCTCAACGCCCTGGCGGCACTGGGCTTTGCACTGGCGGTGCAGATCGGCCTGCTGGCGGCAATCGGGCCGGGTGACGCCTCGGTGCTGTGGCCGGCGAACGGCCTGGCGCTGGCCTTGCTGATGGTCTGGGGCCCTGGCCTGCTGCCCGGGCTGCTGCTGGGCAGCCTGAGCCCGGAGATCGCCGCGGCGCTGGCCGGCCAAGCCGGCGCGCTGGACACGCTGGGCGTGACCTTGCTGATGCGCCTGGGCAGTGGCGGACAGTGGTGGGCCATGCTGATGCTGCTGGGCGACTGGCTGCCCCGCCTGCAGACCCAGGCGCCGGCGTTCGCGCGCCGCTTCCTGCTCAGCGCGATGGGCGCCTGCTTGCTGGGTCCGAGCATCGGCATGGCCACCTTGCTGAGCGCGGGCCAGGTGCAGCAGCAGGAACTGGTCGCCGGCTGGCTCGCCTGGTGGGTGGGCGACGTCGCCGGCATGCTGGTCGTCACGCCGCTGCTGCTGCCCTTGCTGCACCCGCCGGCCCGCCGGCCACTGCGCGCCAACCCCGGCTTTGCCGCGCTGTGCATCGTGCTCGGGCTCAGCCTGGCCGGCAGCGCCCTGATCGGCCACGCCGAGCGCCAGACGGCGCGCGAGCGAGCCAGCGCCGAGGCCGGCGCCATGGCGCAGTCGCTGGCCAATCTGTTTGAGCTCGCCGAGGCCGATCTGGCCCGACTCGCGGCGCTGCACTATCGCGGCCGGCTCAGCGAGGATGAGTTCGGCCGCGAGGCAACGCGCATCCGCCAGCAGCATGCCTGGCTGAATGGTTTCGCCTACCTGCGCCGCTTGCCGCTGGCCGAGCGCGACGCCTTCGAAGCCGGCCTGGAGCAGTCGCTGCGCAGTGTGCGCGGCGACGGCAGCCTGGGTACGGCGCCGCGGCAATCGAGCTACTGGGCGGTCGAGCGCCTGAGCCCCAGCGGCGGTCAGGAGGCCAGGCTGGGCGTCGACGAGGGCAGCGAGCCGCGCCGCCGCCAGGCCATCGAGGCGGCGCTGGCCAGTGGGCGGCCGAGCAGCACCGCCGTGCTCGACAACCTCGTCTTTGCCGACGGCGACCAATGGGGCCTGCTGCTCTACCAGCCGGTGTTCGAAGACGGCGACGCACAGCCGGCGACCGGTCTGGTGGCGGCCAGCGTGACCCTGGCCGAGCTGGTCGACGCCGCGCTGCGCGCCAGCCAGCCGCTGGAGTTCCCGCTGCTGCTGCAATCGGCCGGTCAGCGCGGTCGCGGGGTGCTGGTCAGCGCGGCCGGCCTGCAGGAGGTCGACGCCGCGGCCGCCCGGCAATGGCGGGGCGAGGCCGCCGCGCGGGACCAGGTGCAGCAGGTCCTGCGCGTTGGCAACGATGAATGGCAGCTGCACATCCGCCATGGCCGCGGCGACATCAGGCCCAGCCGCGCGCAATGGCTGACCCTGCTGCTGGGCGGCCTGGCAGCCGGCCTGCTGAGCGCCTGGCTGGCGGCGCGCACGCGGCGCGACGAAACCCTGGCCCGCTGGCAGCAGCAGCTGCGCGCCGAGGTCGCGCTGCGCACCGAGGACCTGTCTCAGCTCAACCAGCAGCTGCGCCAGGAGGCCGCCGAGCGCGAACAGGTCGGCCTGGAGCTGGCGCGCAGTGCCCAGCAACTGGCGCAGCGCGAGGCCTTGCTGGACACACTGCTGCAGCACATCCCCGACCCGGTCTGGCTGAAGGATCTGCAAGGCCGCTTCCTGATCGTCAACCAGGCGCTGGCGACCTTCCTCGGTCAGCCGCAGGCCAGCCTGATCGGCCGGCACCAGGAGGAGTTCCATGCCACGGCGGAGGCCGAGGCGCTGGCGGCCTTTGACCGCCGCGCGCTGGCCCAGCGCAGCGCCTTGTTCAGCGAGACCGAGCTGCACGAAGCCAGCGGTCGGCGGGTGCTGCAGGCGCAGATCCGCGTCGCGGTGCGCGACGAGCGCGGTCAGCTCACCGGCTTGCTGGGCCTGGGCTGGGACATCACCGACCAGCGTCGCAAGGAGTTGGCGCTGCAGCGCTTCCGCTGGCTGGCCGACAGCGCCGCCCAGGGTTTCGCGCTGGCCGATCTGCAGGGTCGGGTGATCTACCTGAACGCCGCGGCGCAGCGCTGGTTGGGCGACACGCGCTGGCAGGAGGGCTGCAGCCGCCATGCGCGGCGCTTCTACGACGCAGCCGCCTGGCAGCGGCTGCAGTCCGAGCTCATGCCACGCCTGCTGTCCGAAGGCAGCTGGACCGGCATGCTGGCGCCGCGCGACCGCCGTGGCCAGGCGCACGACGAGCTGCTCTCCAGCTTCTCGCTGCTGCGCGACGACGAGGGCCGTCCCCGCTATGTCGCGCTGCTGCTCACCGACTTGAGCGAGCGCCTGCAGCTGGAGGCTGAGCTGGCCAGTGCGCGTGACCGCGCCGAGGACGCCAACCGCGCCAAATCGGTGTTCCTGTCCAACATCAGCCACGAGATCCGCACACCGCTCAACGCGGTGCTCGGCTATGCCCAGCTGCTGCTGGAGGACGACAGCCTGGGCGGCACGGCGCGCAGCCAGATCGAGCGCATCCACGGCGCCGGCCACCGCCTGCTGCGCCTGATCAACGACGTGCTGGATCTGTCCAAGATCGAGGCCGGCGCGCTGCAACTCGTCGCCGAACCCTGCGAGCTGGTCGGCGAGCTGGAGGAGTTGGAGCGCCTGATGCAGGTGCGTGCCGGCGAGGCCAGGCTGCGCCTGCAGACCGAGCTGACGGGCTTGCCCCGGCCGCTGCAGGTCAGCCTGGACCGCGGCAAGTTCGGCCAGGTGCTGCTCAACCTGCTCGGCAACGCCATCAAGTTCAGCCCGCCCGGCGGCCAGGTGAGGCTGCGTGCCGAGCTGCTGGACGGCCCAAGCGGAACACGCCTGCGCGTCGAGGTCATCGACCAGGGCCCGGGCATCTCGGCCGAGGAGCTGACCCAGCTGTTCCAGCCCTTCCGCCAGGGCGAGAGCGGGGCCCGCGCCGGCGGCACCGGGCTGGGCCTGGTGCTGTCGCGCAAGCTGCTGCAGGCCATGGGCGGCGAGCTGGGCCTGGACAGCCAGCCCGGCCGGGGTTGCCGAGCCTGGCTGGAGCTGCCGCTGCAGCGCCTGGGCGGCGACGCCGCGCCGACGGTCGCGCTGGCCGAAGGCCAGTGGGAGCTGGAGCCCGGCAGCCGCTGCCGCGTGCTGGTCGCCGAAGACGACGAGGACAGCCGCCGCCTGCTGGTCGCGATGCTGGAGCGCCTGGGCTGCGAGGTCGCCGCCGCGGTGGACGGGCGCGAGGCGCTGCAGATCGCCGGGGCCAGGGATTTCGACATCGTGCTGTCCGACATGCGCATGCCGGAGCTCGATGGCGTGGCGCTGCGCCAGGCTTTGGCGGCGGCGCCGCGCTCGAGCCGCTGGCCGGTGGTGGCGGTGACGGCGAGCAGCCTGCTGCTGGCCCGCGACGACTTCCTGCGCCTGGGTTTTGCCGACTACGTGGCCAAGCCCTTTGATTTTTCGCAGATCGTCGAGCAACTGCGCCGCCATGCCGGCGCGCAGCTCAGGCCACGACCGGTGCGGGTTGCGGCGCCGGCCAGCACGACCCCGACCGCGTCAGATGCGGGCGCAGCGCCGGACTGGCAACAAGCCCTGGTCTGGGCTCGCGAGGGCCGGGCCATGGAATTGCGCGCCTGGCTGGCGGCCAATCCCGTGATTCCTGCCGCAATTCAGGCGGAGATCGCCCAGGCCCTGGCTCGCTACGATCTGCAAGCGGTTGAACATCTGCTGCAACAACTCGCCTCCTCCCACTGACCCATGCCCAACGCCAGCCTGCTGATCGTCGACGACACGCCGGAGAACATCGATCTGCTGGTGGCCATGCTGGGTCGCCACGACGTCGAGATCATGGCGGCCAACAGCGGCGAGCGTGCGCTGGAGCTGGTCGAGCGGCGCACCCCCGACCTGGTGCTTCTCGACGTGATGATGCCGGGCATCGACGGCTTCGAGACCTGCCGCCGCCTGCGCAGCCGCCCCGGCATGGCCGAGGTGCCCATCGTCTTCGTGACCGCCAAGGCCGACGAAGTGAGCAGCGGCTTTGCCGCCGGCGGCAACGACTACATCGCCAAGCCGGTGCGCGCCGACGAGTTGCGCGCCCGTGTGCAGCACCACCTGGAGCGACGCCGCCTGCTGCTGGACCTGCACCAGCTCAACCAGTACCTGGAGCAGCGCGTGCGCGACCGCACGCAGGAGCTGGTGCAGGCGAACCGGCAGCTGCGCGAGGAGATCAACGAGCGCCGCTTCATCCAGGACCGCCTGAGCTATCTGGCGACGCACGACTTCGTGACCCGGCTCTACAACCGCGACGCGCTCGAGGGCCAGGTGCAGCAGCGCCTGGCCGAACGGCACGAGGAGGGCCATGCCGGCTGCCTGCTGATCGTCGACCTGGCGCGCTTTCGCATCGTCAACGACACCTGCGGCACGATCGCCGGTGACGAGCTTCTTCGCCAGGTGGCCGATCTGCTGGCGGCGCTGGCCGGACCGGCCGACTTCATCGCCCGCCTGGGCGGTGACCGCTTCGCACTGCTCTGCAGCGAGGCCGAGGACGGCGCGCTGCTGCTCGCCCAGCGTGTCAAGCAGGGTTTCGAGAGTTTCCAGTTCCAGTGGGACGGACGCAGCTACCCGATCAGCGCGCGCGTGGCCGTGCTGCCCCTGGTGCGCGAGTTCCACAGCTTCGACCAGGTGATGGCCAAGGCCGACGAGGCCAGCTGGCTGGTGCGCCGCGACGGCGGCAGCGGGGTTCGCCTGCACCGACCGCAACTCGGCGAGGCCGACCCGCGCGACGCGGTCAACTGGGCGCACCGACTGATGGACGCGCTCAAGCAGGACCGCTTCCGCGTCTATTTCCAGCGCGTCGTGCCCCTGCAGCCGGACCATGCCGAGGGCCTGCACATCGAGGTGCTGGTGCGGCTCTGGGACGCCGAACAGCAACGCATCGTCGCGCCTGGGGCCTTCATGCAACCGGCCGAGCGCTACCAGCTGATCGACCAGATCGACCGCTGGGTGCTGCGGCAGGTGCTCAGCGAGCTCAGTGGCCAGCCCGAGGTGCTGGCCGGGCTCAGCCAGGTCTCGGTGAATCTGTCGGCGCAATCGCTGCGCGACCCGCGTCTGGCCGAACAGGTGCTGGAGCTGCTCGCCCAGACCGGCTTTCCGGCCGACAAGCTCTGTTTCGAGATCACCGAGGGTGAGGCCGTCGTCAACCTGGAGCAGGCCGCCGTCTTCATGGGTCGGCTCAAGGCCGTTGGCGTGCGCTTCGCGCTCGACGACTTCGGCACCGGCTTCGCGAGCTTCGCCTACCTGAAGACCCTGCCCTTCGATCGCCTGAAGATCGACGGTGGCTTTGTGCGCGACATGGACAGCGACGCCGCCAACGCGGCGATGGTGTCGTCGATGGTGCAGATGGCCCAGGCCTTGAACCTGCCGGTGGTCGCCGAGTACGTCGAGCGGCCGGCGGTGCTGGCGCGCCTGCAGGAGATGGGCGTGCAGTACGGACAGGGCTATCTGTTCCACCAGCCGGAGCAACTCAGCGCCGGCGCGCTGCTGGCGGCCATCAAGGCGCCGGGGAGCTCGGACTGAGGACCGCCCTGGCCGGCCTGGCTGGTCTGATGCTGGCCTTGCTCAGCCTGCCGAGCTGGAGTCAGCGGATCTGGCAGGTCAGCCCCGATGGCCGGCCGTTCAGCTTGCCACAGGCACTGCAAAAGGCCGGCGATGGCGACACCATCGAACTGGCCAGCGGCGACTACCCGGCGCCGAGCGCCGTCATCGCCCACCGCCGCCTGACGCTGCGCGGCGCCACGCCGCGCCCTCGCCTGTTGGCCGCTGGGCAGAGCGCCGAAGGCAAGGCGATCTGGGTCGTGCGCGGCGGCGATATCCGCATCGACAACCTGGAGTTCCGTGGCGCCCGCGTGCCCGACCGCAACGGCGCCGGCATCCGCTTGGAGCGCGGCAAGCTCTGGCTGCGCGGCTGTGTTTTCGTCGACAACGAGACCGGGCTGATGACCGCCAATGACCCGGCCATCGAGCTGCACATCGAGGACAGTCACTTCGAGCACGCGGTGCGCAGCGGCCCTGGGCTGGCTCATCTGCTCTATGTCGGTAGCATCGGCGAGCTGAGTATTCGCGGTAGCCGCTTTCATCGCAGTGAAGGCGGTCACCTGATCAAGTCAAGGGCGCAGCGCAGCTGGATTGCCTACAACCTGATCGCCGACGGGCCGCATGGCCGCGCCTCCTACGAAGTCGAGCTTCCCAACGGAGGCGATGTCACCTTGCTGGGCAATATCGTCGTGCAGGGCGAGACCACTGAGAACAACGTCGTGATCGGCTATGGCGCCGAGGGCCTGCGTTGGCAGCGCAATCGACTCCGGCTGTCCCACAACACCTTCGTCAACCTAAGGCTCATGCCGGCCCAATTCCTGAAGGTCTGGACAGATCGAGTGCCGGGCGCCAACGTGCTGGCGATCAACAACCTGAGCGTAGGCACCGGCAGCCTCCAGCTCGGCGTCAAGGGCGTGTTCGGCGGCAACCTAAATTCGCTGCGGGATGTACTGGCTGCACCAACGCTCCACGACTATGCGCTGCGCGAAAAGGCTTGGACCGTGGGTCGCGCCATCGACCCAAGCCCACATGGCAGCGACCTGAGACCGACTGCAGAGTTTCGATTGCCTCTCGGCACTCGACCCCTGGATGCGCCCAGAACATGGGCGCCGGGAGCCCTTCAGCGCTAGACCAGGGCTTCGACAACGCGTGGATGGCCGAGGAAACCCTGCGGACTGGCCGACGGGCCGTAGGCACCACTCTGAAAGATGACGACGAGATCACCGATCTCGGCCTGCGGCAGCGCCATCTTGTCGGCCAACAGGTCCAGTGGCGTGCACAAGGGACCGACCACGGAAACCGTTTCCAGCGGCCCGCCCTGGCGATTGCCGATCGTCGCCGGGTAGTTCTTGCGGATCACCTGGCCGAAGTTGCCACTGGCCGCCAGGTGGTGATGCAGGCCGCCGTCGCAGACCAGGTAGGTCAGCCCGCGCGAAACCTTCTTGTCGACCACCCGGCAGACGTACAGCCCAGCCTCGCCGACCAGGTAGCGACCCAGTTCGATGACGAGCTGCGCGCGCGGCATCTCGGCCCCGGCGCGCTCGGCCAGCTGGGCAAGGTTGGCGCCGATCGGCGCGAGGTCCAGCGGCGTCTCGCCCGGGAAGTACGGGATGCCGAAGCCGCCACCGAGGTTCAGGAAGCGGATATCCAGGTCGTTCTCGCGCACCAGGCGCAGCGCCAGCTCGTAGCTCTTCTGCTGCGCCTCGCAGATCGACTCGGCCTTCAGGTTCTGAGAGCCGGCGAATAGATGGAAGCCCTCGAATTGCAGACCAAGCGACTTCATCTGTGCGAGCACGGCGGGCACCATTTCGGTATCGACGCCGAACTGCTTGGGCCCGCCGCCCATCTTCATGCCCGAGCCTTTGAGCTCGAAGTCCGGGTTGACGCGCAATGCCACGCGCGCCGGCAGGCCGAGCTGCTGGCTGGCGCGCGCCAGCACGGGCAGCTCACGCGCCGACTCGACGTTGACGAGCACGCCAGCGGCAACCGCCTGCACGAGCTCGGGGTCGCGCTTGCCGGGGCCGGCGAAGCTGATCTCGTGCGGATCGGCGCCGGCGTCCAGCGCCACCTGCAGTTCACCGGCGGAAGCCACGTCGATGCCGTTGACCAGGCCGACCATGTGCTGGACCACGGCCGGCATCGGATTGGCCTTCATCGCGTAGTGCAGGCTGATCGACGCCGGCAGCGCGGCGCGCAGCTGCTGCACGCGCTTGGTCAGCAGCGCACGGTCGTAGACGTAGAACGGGGTCTGGCCGATGCGGGCGGAAAGGCGGCTCAAGTGCTGGCCGCCGACCAGCAGCTCGTTGCCGTCGGCGGTGAACTGCGGCATTGGGGCGTGAACAGGGGGGTTGCTCATCATGCTGCCTCCAGCGCCTTCTTCAGGCCGCTGCGATCGATCTTGCCGTTCGGGTTGCGCGGCAGCGGCCCGTCACGGACCTCGATCTGGGCCGGGATCATGTAGGCCGGCATGTGCGCCTTGCAATGTGCCAGCAACGCATCGACATCGAGCCGACTGCCTTCGGCCGGCGTTGCAATCACATGGATGCGCTGACCCAATCGATCATCGTCCAGGCCGAAGGCGGCGCATTCGCCAACCAGTTGGCTGGCGTACAGCACCTCCTCGACCTCCGTCGGCGACACCCGGTAGCCGCTGGTCTTGATCATCTCGTCACGGCGACCGATGAAGTACAGATAGCCGTCGGCGTCTTTGCGCACCGTATCGCCGCTGAACACCGCGAATTCCGGCAGCATCAATCCACCAGGTCGTGCCGGCAGGAGCTTGTAGCGCTCGGCGGTCTTCTCGGCATCATTCCAATAGCCTTGGCCGACCAAGGCGCCACGATGCACCAACTCACCAGGCTCCTCCGGTCCACATTCGCTGCCGTCATCGCGCAAAACCAGGATCTCGGCATTCGGAATCGCTTTGCCGATGCTGTCAGGGCGCCGATCGACTTCCTCGGGCGGCAGATAGGTCGAACGGAACGCCTCGGTCAAGCCGTACATCAGGAAGGGCTTGGCTGCCGGGACCCTGGCGCGCAGTTGCTGCAGGATGTCGCGCGGCATGCGACCGCCGGTGTTGGCGAAGTAGCGCAAATGCTCGTTGATGCCTGCCGGCCAGTCCAGCTGAGTGAGCTGGATATAGAGCGGCGGAACCGCGGTCAGACCCGTCACCTTTTCGCGCTCCATGGCCTTGAGAACATCGCGCGGCAGCAGGTAATTGAGCAACACCACGCGAGCGCCAGCATGGAACGCCGTCGTCAGCTGACTAAAGCCTGCATCGAAGGACAGCGGCAGCGCAGCAAGCAGGACATCGCTTCGGCGGTTCTCCAGGTAGCTGGCGACGGACTTTGCGCCCGCCACCATGTTGCGGTGGCTGAGCACGACGCCCTTGGGCCGACCGGTACTGCCACTGGTGTAAAGGATGGACAGCATGTCGCTGTCGATGCGTCGCGGCAGCGTGCAGGCGGGGGAGCGCAGCAACTGCGTCCAATCGTGCAGCGTCAGCCCCGCTGGCAGCTGAAGACCGGTCGGCGCGGCTGCCGTCAGCACCACGTGGGCAAGATGTTCGCAGTCAGCCAGCTCGGGCAGCAGGGCTTGCAGTCGCTCGGGTGAGGTCACCAGCACACGCACCGAGCAATCGCGCAAGATGTAACCGGCCTGCTCCGGCTTGAGCAAGGGGTTCAAGGGCACGAACACACCGCCGGCCGCCGGCGCACCAAAGCTCGCCACCACCGTCTCGACGCGCTTGTCGAGGTAGATGCCAACCCGCTCGTCGCGCTGCAGTCCCAGTGCCAGACAAGCAGCAGCGAAACCGCGGACTTCGGTCAGCAGCTCGCCGTAGCTCAAAGTGCGGGTGCCGGCCGTCAAGGCGGCTGCCCCAGGATCGCGCTCAGCGGCGACTTGAATCAGCTCGTGGAGAAGGATGGCTTCAGGCATTGCAACTGGACCCTAAGTCCCTGCGCAGGCGGGGCCGGCACTGTACGGCACGGGCCGGCAATAAATCGCTGCTTCGCCCTGCCGACCCACCCCGCATTGAGGTGGTCCCTAGGGCCGCGGCAAGCATACCGACGACTAGAATTTTTCATGGACCGCGCATCGCTTCCCGCATGCACGGCGCTGGATCTGGCGGAGGAACTGGCGTCGATGCTGGAACCGCTGCTGCCGGCGCCGGTCCGCTTTATTGATCTGCACCACGCCAGTTCCTTGGAAGCGTGCGGTCTGGGCCATGAAGGCTTGGACCGCCTCGGCCTGGCGCTCGAACACCGCTTCTTGCTCCCGCTCCGGCCGCTGAATCCAGCACTTTGTATGGGCGACCTCATCGAGTCGCTGCTGCAAGGCCTGCGCGAGCGCCCGCCCTTGCTGCCCTATCACTACTGAACCGCATGCGCGCTGTCCTGTCGTCCCTGAAATCCTTGTTGCGCCCCGAACGCGTGCCCGAACGCGCCGAAGCGGAGCGCACTCGCGATCGCGCCGATCAACTGAACGGCGTTGACCCTGGCTGCTGGTCAGTGATCCAGGCCAATCTGGACTGGCTCTGCCTGGCTCAGGACCGCTCGGCGTCCCAAGACGGCGGCGTAGCGCGCGACTTCAGTCTGGTCAAGGGCTGGGCGACCTCCTACCCGGAAACCACCGGCTACATCATCCCGACCATCATCGACTTGGCCAATCGGCTGCAGCGCGAGGATCTGCATCAACGTGCCCGCCGCATGCTGGACTGGTGTGTTGCGATCCAGTTCCCGGAAGGCGGCTTCATGGGCGGCAAGATCGACGCCACGCCGCGCGTGCCGGTGACCTTCAACACCGGCCAGATCCTCATCGGCCTTGCCGCCGGCATGGCCGCCTATGGCGATGCCTACCGCGACGCCACCCAGCGCGCCGCCGCCTGGCTGCGCGACTCGCTGGACGATGACGGCTGCTGGCGCCGCCACCCGACGCCGTTCGCCGCCCCCGGCGAGAAGACCTATGAGACCCATGTCGCCTGGGGCCTGTTCGAGGCCGAGCGCGTGCTGCCAGGCCAGGGCTTCGGCGATGCCGGCCTGCGCCAGGTCGCCTGGGCGCTGTCCAAGCAGCAGGCCAATGGCTGGTTCGCGTCCAACTGCCTGACCGACCCGCAGGCGCCGCTGACCCACACCATCGGCTACGCGCTGCGCGGCATCGTCGAGGCCTGGCGCTTGAGCCGCCGCGACGACCTGCTCGCCGCTGCCTGCCGCACCGCCGACGGCCTGCTGCCGGCAATCGACGCCCGCGGCCGCCTGCCCGGCCAGCTCGACGCGCAATGGCGGCCGGCCGCCGATTACGTCTGCCTGACCGGCTCGGTGCAGATCGCCCACAGCCTGATCCTGCTGCACCAAGCGACAGGCCGCGCCGACTACCTGGCAGCCGCGCGCCGGCTCAACGCCTATGTGCGCCGCACCGTGCGCCTGGACGGCGCGATCGAGCAGCGCGGCGGCGTGAAGGGCTCGTTCCCGGTCGACGGCGGCTATGGCCGCTGGGAATACCTGAACTGGGCCGCCAAGTTCTGCATCGACTCCCAGCTGGCCGAAGCCGATCTCGATGCTGCGCAGCCTGCTTAAGCCGCTGAAAGCCAGGCTGCAAGCCGTCTGGGCGGCCATGCAGCGCCGCCAGCGCGTTGCCGAGATGCAGCGCAGCAGCCCGCATGTGACGCGGCAGCAGTTGGCTGCCGATCTGCGCACGCTGGGCGTGCAGGACGGCGATGTGCTCTTCGTGCACAGCTCGCTGAAGAGCCTGGGCTTTGTGCAGGGCGGACCGCAGGCCGTCATCGACGCGCTGCGCGACGCCGTCGGCCCTGCCGGCACCCTGCTGCTGCCGGCCTACTGGATTCCCGGCGGCACCCTGCTCGCCACCTGCGAGATGCACGACTATGTGTTCGATGTGCGCGAGCACGGCACGCACATGGGCGCGCTGCCCGCCACCCTGCTCGCCCAGGACTGCGTGCGGCGCTCGGTGCACCCGACGCATTCCTGCGCGGCGATCGGACCGCTGGCCGCCTACCTGACCGAGGCCCATCACCTCGCGCCCTCGGTGTTCGGCGACGGCTCGCCCTGGCAACGCTTTGCCGAGCTGAAGCAGGGCAAGGTGCTGGGCCTGGGCATTTCGATGGGGCCGGTGACCTTCTATCACCGGCTGGAAGACGAGTTGGGTGACGCGTTCCCGGTGCCGGTCTGGCTGGACAAGACCTACCGCATGCCGGCCATCACCGCCAACGGTGAGCGCGTCGAGGTGCCGGTGCGGCCCTTCGACCCGGCGATCACGCCGCGGCGCATCGACCAGAAAGCGCGCGGCGATCTGCGTACCTGGTTCGCCGCCGAGTTCGAGGCCAATGGGCTCAAGCGCAACGGACGCATCGGCATGGCCGACAGCTGGCTGATCCCAGGCGTCGACTTCCTCGCCCATCTGCGCCTGCTGGCCACGCGCGGCCTGACCATCTACGCCACGCCAGAGCAGTTGCAAGAGCCGCGATGAGCGCGCCGGGCCGTTCCCAAGCGCGAATGCCGCAGCGCTTTGCGCGGAGACTAGTCCAGTGAGCGAGCTGCGCGGCAAGGTGGTGTCCAGCCTGCGCTGGCAGGCGGCGGCCAAGCTGGGTAGCCAGCTGATCAGCTGGGGCGTGACGATCTTCGTCATGCGCCTGCTGGCGCCGGCCGACTACGGACTGATGGCAATGTGCATGGTGCTGGTCGGCCTGTCCGCACTGATTGCCGAGATGGGCCTGGGGGCGGCGCTGGTGCGCGCGACCGACATCACCTCGGACCTGCAGCGGCGCGTCTTCGGTCTGGCGCTGGGCATCAACGGCATGCTCTACATCGCGCTGCTGCTGCTCGCGCCGCTGGTCGTGATGCTGTTCCAGGAACCACGCCTGGCCCTGCTCACCGCGGTGATGGGACTGCAACTGCCTCTGGCTTCGCTGGCCGTTGTGCCGGACGCGATGGCGCGGCGCGAGCTTCAGTTCAAGTCCCTGTCGCTGATCGAACTGGGGGTACAGACCGGTTCAGCGCTGACCACGCTGGCCTGCGCCTGGCAAGGCCTGGGGGTCTGGTCGCTGGTCATCGGTCATCTGGCCGCCAGCGGCCTGAAGTCGGCGCTGCTGCTGGCCCGCTTCGGCAGCCCGCTGCCGCGCCTGGCCTGGCGGGGTCAGCGCGAGCTGCTGAGTTTCGGCGGCTCGCTGACGCTAAACCGGGTGGTCTGGTACTTCTCCGGCCAGGCCGATGTTTTCATCGCCGGCCGTCTGCTCGGCCAGCAGGCGCTTGGCGTGTACGCGGTGGCGGTGAACTTGGCCACCATGCCGATGCAGAAACTGATGCAGATCGCCAACCAGGTCGCCTTCAGCGCCTTCGCCAAGCTACAGCAGGACCCACCTCAGCGCAACGCCGCGATGCTGCGCAGCACCACGCTGATGTCGGCGCTGTCGATCGCCCTGCTCTGGGGTCTGGCAAGTACGGCGCCCGAACTGATCGAACTGCTCTTAGGCGCCAAATGGCAGGCTGCCGTGCTGCCGCTGCAACTGATCTCAGCGGTGGTGCCGGTACGCATCATTGCCGCGCTGCTGTCGACCGCCCTGGTCGCCTGCGGCCATGTGAACGACGACCTGAAGAACACCTTGCTCGGCGTCGCCATCCTGGTGCCTGCCTTCCTGATCGGCACCCATTTCGGTGGTCTGCATGGCCTGGCGCTGGCCTGGGCGGTCGGCTACCCGCTGTACGGACTGCTGCTGATCCGCCGCGCCTGTCAGCGGTTCGGGCTGCGCCTGCGCGAGGTACTGGCGCGCATGGCCGTCCCGGTCGCCGCCGGCCTGGCCATGGCCGCGGCGATCGCGGCGCTCCGCCTGGTCGAGCCCAGCAACGGCCTGCTCGGCATGCGCCTGGCGCTGCAGATCGCCGTTGGCGGCCTGGTCTACCTGGGCACCCTGCATTGGCTGGACCGCAGCCTGCTGCCCGAAGCCGGCGCCTTCCTGCGTCGGCCCAAGTCCTGAGCGCGACGCTGAGAATGCCGCGCTTGCCTCCGTTCTCCGACCTGATCCAAGAGCTCCCATGTCGCACTTCGCTGGCTACCTGAGAAGCACCGACGCCGTCTCGGCCGAAGAATCCGGCATCGAGCAGGCGCTCGCCAGTGCGATAGCGCATAGCGGCCCACGCACGGTGCAGACCCTGCGTGACGGTCGTCTCTGGCTGGCCACCCAGGAACTTCGGCTCTGGCGCGAAAGCAGCGTCGAGCAGGTCGACGGCGGCCTGGGCGCGGTGGTCGGCGACCCCATCCTCGTTGATACCGAGAGCAGCAGCGCCGACCCCGCGCATGGCGCCCGCGAGCTCGCGATCGCGCTGGTCCAGGGCCGCTGGAGCGCGCTGGGCGAAACCCGCGGCAGCTTTGCGGCGCTGGGCTGGCAGCCAGGCAGCGGTCGCCTGCTCCTGGCCACCGACAAGATTGGCAGCCGCCCGCTCTACGTCCAGCGCGAACGCAATCGCTGGTTGTTCGCGACCAGCCTGCGGCTGCTGCGCAGCCTGCAGAGCGAAGCCGAGCAGGTCGACGAGCAGGGCCTGGCAGAGACCTTGTTCTTCGGCCAGCCGCTGGGCGCGCGCACCGCGTTCACCGGCATCAGCGTGCTGCGCCCCGGCTGTGCGCTGCAGCTGCGCGCCGATGGCGGCTTTGAGGAACATGGCTACTTCGATCTCGCCACCGTCGGCCAGCGCAGTCTGTCCTACGAGGAGGGCCTGCAGGCGCTGCGCCAGCGCTTCAGCACCGCCGTACAGCGACGCCTGCACGGCGATGCGCAGGAGGCCTTCCTGTCGGGCGGCCTGGATTCGCGCGCCGTCGTTGCCGAGCTGGTCGACCAGGGACGTGCGGTGCGCAGCTTTTGCGCCGCCTATCCCGACAGCCTGGATGACATCGTCGGCCGGCGCATCGCCGAGGTATTGGGCACCGAGCACCTGACCTGGCATCGCAGCCCGGCCGATCGCGTGCGGGTCGCGCTCGATCCCTTTGCCGTCTACGCCCGCGATCATTTCCCGCCCGCCGCCGGCCAGTCCGGTGCGGCTCGCGCAATCTGGTCCGGCGACGGCGGCAGCGTGACCCTGGGTCATGTCTATCTGAAGGCCGAGACGGTCGAGTTGGCCGGTGGCCGCATCAATGCCGACACGGTGCGCCGGCTGTTTCCGTCATTGGCTGGCAGGCCGACCCGCCAGCTGTCGAGCGCCCGCCTGCAGTCCTGGACCGAGATGGCCATCGAGGGCGCGCTGCAGGCCTTCGCACGCATCGAGGCAGCACCGCCCAGCCGGCGCCTGTTCCTGTTCTACATGCAGAACGACCAGGCGCGGCACCTGTACCACCACTTCGAGCGCATCGCCGAGTCCGGCATCGAGCTGATCACGCCCTTCTTCGACAGCGACTTCGTCAGTCTGGTCAGTTCGCTGCCGATCGATTGGTTCCTGCGCCATCGCATTTACAACGACTGGATCGCCGGTTTCCGCTGCGCGGCCGGCAGCGTGTACTGGCAGCCCTATCGCGGTCATCTGCCCGGCCCGCATGCCAGCCCGTCGACGATCGCCGATCAATGGGACGCGACCTGGTACCGCAGCCCCGAGGTGCGCCGCAGCTACCGCGAGATCGGCCGCGACATCCTGCGTCGCCGCGACGGTCTGGCGGCGCCCTTTCTGAGCCGGCCACAACTGCGTTTGAGCCTGCTGCTCAACGCCCTAGGCCTATCGAACCGCGACTACGAACTGGCCTACGCGCGCAACCTCGTCAACACCCTGGCCAGGCCCTGATCAAAGCAGGCTGTTGAACAGCGCCGCCAGTTCCGCGCTGCGGTGCTGGCGAGACGCATCGTGGACTGCCTGCGGCAGGGCGCTGGTCGCGCTGCCGTCGCGAAGCGCGGCAACGAAAGCCAGCAGGCCCCGCGCAATCTCGTCGGCATCGTCCAGCCGATGGATGGCGGGCAGCCCGGCCTGGCGCACCACGCCGGCGGTGTCGCCGGCCGGATCGGCCAGGCAGAGCACCGGCCGGCCGGCGCGCAGGTACTCATAGCTCTTCGCCGGGATCTGCTCGTTGCAGCCCGAGCCCTGCATCAGCAGCAGGCCGTCGGCACAGCGCATCTCGTGCAGCGCCTCGGCATAGGGGGTCGGGGGCAAGGTTTCGATAAGGTCCTCGACGCCATGCTGGCTGGCCAGGCGCTGCAGTAGCGCGTCGTGGGCGGCGGCGCGAAAGCGCAGACCAAAGCCGTCGGCATCGAGGCTGCCCTCGCGCTTGAGCCGACCCAGGGCCTCGAAGAGCTGGGTCGGGTCGCGCTCGGACGGATAGACCACGCCGCTGTGCAGCAGGGTGATGCGGCCGGGACGCAGCGGCGCGGTGGCCGGCTGCGCCGCCTCGACACGGGCGAAGCTCTCCTCGTCGAAGCCGTTCTCGAGCACCGCCATGCGCTCCTTCGCTGCCGGGTAGCGCCCGCGGTAGACGCGCGCCGCGCCAGGTGTGGTGAACACGCAGCGCCGCGCCGTCTCGACGGTCTGCCGCTCCAGCCTGTCATAGGCGGCCCAGAGCTGGGGATCGGCCGGGTAGCCTTCCTGCGCCATCGGATCGCGGAAGTCGGCCACCCAGGGCAGACCGCTGCGCCGCGCCAGCTCCAAGCCGATGCGATGCGCGGTCGGGATGGGATAGGTCGACCAGATCAGCTGCGGCTTGAAATCGCGGATCAGCGCAATGCCCTGACGCACCGCATCGAAGCGCCAGCACATCCAGCGATCCGGCCGCGCCAGCGCGCCGATGTAGCGCCCCTTGAAGGAAAGATGGCGGGCGGTGTCCAGCGCGAAGGCGCGACGCACGACGGTGCCCGCCGGCACATCGGGCAGCAGATCATCGGAAACTCGCTCGTAGGCGTGCGGCTGCGCCGTCAGCACCAGCGGCTGCCAACCGAGAGCCGGCAGTTGCTGCACAAAACGCAGCGTGCGTTGGATGCCGCTGGAGCCGGCCAGCGGCGGGAAGTGGTAGGCGATCATCAGCACGCGCCGCGTGCTGGCTGTCGTCATCGTCATGGGGCACTGGCTCCGGAAGCAGGGGCGGAAGCGCTGGATGCAGCGGAATCAGCCGCGCTCGGTGCCGCCGGCTCGCGCCAGCGGCCTGCCTGCACCAATGCGTCACGCAAGGTGGTGACACCCGGCTCCAAGGCCTCGAAGCGCCAGGCCTGCTCAAGCGCCTTCTCGTATTCCTGCATTTCCAGATACAGCAGGCCCAGACTGCGGTGCGTGAGCGCATTGCCCTCGGCCTTGGATTCAACCAGCGCCAGCTGCTGCAATGCTTCGGGCATGCGCTTTGCGCCATGCAGGAAGCGGGCGTAGAGCATGCGCACGACCAGGTCATCCGGTGCGAAGCGGATGCCGCGCTCGAAGTAGCACTCGACCGGTCGCGGCAGCAACTCGGTGCGCGGATCGGGGAACTTCTGACCCAACCTCATCACCGCCATCAACGCGCGCGGGTGGTTGGGGAAACGATTCAGCGTGTAGTCAAGATCGGGACCGACCTTGTTGGCGGTCCGTCCTTTAATCAACGCCTCGATAGACGGCGTGAAATGAGCGTCCTCAACCAGAGCGTGGAAATGCTTGTCGCGCCGGTAGTCCCAGGGCGCCGCCAACGGCGGCTTGTGTAATGGTCCGCAAAATTCGGCCGAAACCTGCGCCTGTGCCGACGGCAGCGGCACGCTCAGGCAGAGCAGCGCAAGCAGGCTCAGCGCCATGCGATCCCAGCATTCAGCCATGGTCTTGCTCCTTGTTGCGGCCATCGAGTGTCAGCAGCCAGGCGCCTGTGGCCTGCTGCACCGCGGCCAGGTCGGCCGGCCGCGAGAACGTATGGTCGGCCGCGGGCAGGTCAACACGCTGCAGCCTGGGGTCGGTCAGCAGCGCCGCCCACTCGGCGTCCAGTCGAGCGTATTCCTCGAACTCGCGAGCCGTGTAGTCGGCACCGCTCATCAAGAGCAGCTTGGCGCCGTCAAGCGCCTTCCAGCCACGCGCCATGCGCTGCTGGAACCCTGGCGATGCCGCAGTGACAGGTGCCGACTTACCTAGCCGCCGAGCGCGCCAGAAACCCCGCCAGGCATCGATGCTCACGCCACCGCGCAGCAGCTTGAGCCAGAACTCGGGCTGGCGAAGACGGTCGCGGTAGTAATGCTTGACCTGGGCACGCGCCTGCGAGGCCGGCGAGCGCACCCAGGGATTGGCCAGGCAGACGCCGAGCACGCGGGAATCGCGGCGCTCATCCAGGTAAAGCAAGGCCGCGGACGCGCCGTCGCACAGACCCCATAGCACAACGCCCTCCAACTCCGGCTGCGCCCTTATCAGCACGTCGATCGCAGAGGCGATGTCGTCGCTGAGCTGCTCGAAACCGCGCTGTGCGCCGCTGCTGTCGCCCATGCCGCGGACATCGAAGCGCAGGCTCACCACACCCTGCTCGGCCAGCTCGCGGGCCAGCAAGGTGAACATGCGATGGCTGCCGCTGCGCACCTGCGGACCGCCGACAACGATCAGCAGGCCAAGGCGGCTGGCGGCGGGCGTTGCCGGAGCAGCAACGATGCCAAGCAATTGCTCGCCCTTGCAGCGCCAGACCAGCGCTGACTCCTTCAACGCCATGCCGGACTCCCCGACGGCGCCACCAGACAGCGCAGGGTCGCATCCCATAATGCGGGCGCATCCTCAATCTCGGTGGTCTGCCAGAACGGCGGCCCAGACAGCACGGCCTGCTGCACCGGCACGCCGGCGGCCTGCCAGGCCTCCAGCACGCGCTGTGACGCCGGCCCCGGCTGCTCGCCCTCACCGAGCTCCAACCAGATCAGGCCGAGCGCGCCGGCAACCGGGGCCAGCGTCGCGCGTTCCAGTCCATCGATCAGCGGCGCGCGCACTCCATAGCCACCCAGGTCGACGGTCTGGCCGGCCGCCAGCTCGGCGCGCAAGGCCTGCATCACCCCCTTGGCCTGGCCGGAAATCAACTCGGCGGCGACACGCAGGCGCAGGAACTGCTGGGCGACCAGCTTGCCCGAGCTGCTCGCCTGCCAGCACAACAGGCCCACCGCATGAGGCAGGGCGGCCGCCACCTCGGCCGCCAGCAGCGCGCCGGCGCGCAGGCCCCAGAGCCATTGCGGTCCGGCTGCTTGCTCTCTCAGCCACTGCGCGGCATGAACCAGCTCGGCGCGCCAGAACGCCCAGTCGGCGTCGGCAAAGTCACCGTCGCTGTCGCCGCAGCCCAGCAGATCCCATTGCAGCACCGTCCAGCCAGCAGCGGCCAGACGGCGCGCCTGCTCGGCGGCCATGCGCCGCGACTTGTTCATCTCCTCGGCCAGCGGGTGCACATAAAGGATGCTGCCGCGCGGCTCGCCCTGCGCCGCATGCAGCAGCACAAAGCGGCGCCCAGCATGCGGCGCCGGCAGGGCAAGGAACTGAGCCTGCACGTTGGGCTGTCAGGCGCCGGCCAGCTTGGCCTCGACGAAATCGACCAGGCTACCGACGCTGGCAAAGGTGTCGCCGTCGATGTCGTCGTCGTCGATGACCAGGCCGAAGCGCTCCTCGATCGTGGTGATCAGGGTCAGCACCGCCATCGAATCCAGCTCGGGCACAGCGCCGAGCAAGGGGGTGGCAGCATCGAACGACGCAGCGCGGCCTTGGAGGCTCAGCACCTCGTCGAGCACGCGAAGAACTTCCTTCATCACATCCATGTCAATCTTTCAGGCCGGAAAACAAAACGAGCGGGCGTGACCCGCCTCAGGCGCGCGGTTGCGGCAGGCCCCCGGCCGGTGGCGGCGCAAAACGTGCCACCAGGCGCCGCACCAGGCGCCGCCAGCGCGGCAGTTGGCGCTCGGTGCCAAATGCCAGCAGCCAGCAGGCCAGCAACGATGCGGCGGCTGCCAACAAGGACAACAGCACATCGTTGGCGGCATTGCCCGCTAGTTTCGCCGCAAACGTCGTCATCGGCCGGTGGAACAGATATAGCGTGAACGAGAAGCCGGCCAGCGCCGCCCAGAAGGCCGCGCTGCGCTGCCAGAGCGACTGCACCCGCTCGGGGAGACCAGCCCAGGCCCAAAGATGGCCGGCGAGCAGCAGGCCGATCAGGTAGTCGGTGAACAGGCGCTGCGACGCCTCCAGGCGCCAGAAGCCTGGCACGCGATCATGGAGCCAGTTTTTCACCGCGTGGTCGATCTCGCTCGTTCTCAGCCACCAAATCAGCAACGGAACCAGCAACCAAACGACCCAGGCAGCGACCGCCGAGGGCTTGGGCAAGCGTTCCGGATTTAGGGCCAGCCAGGCGCCGAGCGCCCAGATCGGAAGCAGCACCATGATGGCCGGACCCGCCAAGGCGGCGGCGCCCAGCAGCAGCGGCCAGCGCCAGCGCCCCTGCACAAAGAAGAAGAGTCCGAACAGCAGGTAGTACCAGACCTCATAGCAGAGCGACCAGTAGGGACCGTTCAGAGTCAGGCCGGCGTCCGAACTCCAGGATTCGCTCCAGAACAGCAGGCTGGCGGTAACGTCGGCCCAGCTGAACGGCCGCCAACTGGCGATCTCCCCGGTCAAGTCGGGCGTCCAGGCCTCGACCGCCAGCGACATCAGCACGCTGAACACGACCGCCGGCAGGGCCACCGAATAGATGCGCGAAACCCGCGCGACCACGTACTCGGTGGCACCCGCCGAGGCGCGCGCCTGCGTGCTGACGGTGATGATGTAACCCGACATCAGGAAGAACACGACCACCGCTTCATGGCTGAGGTGGGACAGCGGGATCCAGCCCAGCGCGAAGCCGTCCTCCGTCAGATGCCCGAGCAGCACCGCCAGCGCGGCGGTGAAGCGCAGGAAGTCCAGGTAGGCGGACAGGGCCGGCGTGAGGGGCATGGTGGCGGTGTCGGGAGGGGCCAAGATGGTAGGCCCGGGCAGGCTCCCCGGGCCCATGATGCCCCCCGGATGCGGGAGTTAACCCGGCTTGAACAGATAGACGTCCTCGGTGGTCGCATTGACGAGCACAAAGACCTTGCGCTGCGTGCTGTAACGCCAGCGACCGAAGGTGCCATTCGCCTGCTGAGGACCGGGGGCTTCACCGCTGCCAACAAGTACCGTCCAAACGGCAGTTTGTGGGTCGAACACGTGGACTTCGGCGCCGCCGCCCCAGGCATAGAAGCGATCTCGCCCATCTGCATAGACAAAGCCAGGCCGTGTGCCCAGGCCGCTTGGCATATCACGGACCGTCAACTCCTGATAGGCCGGCCGACGCCGCAGCGAGGGCTCGTCGGAAAGCACGAAGCGGCGCAGTGCGTAGCGGTCACCGACTACCGCCAGCACGTAAAAGTGATGGCGCAGGCGGTCAATATCACCTTGGCCCGAGGCCTCGTAATTGATGTTGCCGAACTCAGTCCAGCGATCGCTGGGTGGGTCGTAGCGCAGGATGCTGGCGTTGCCGTCGGTCAGATACCACCAGCGGCCGTTCGCGTCGACCGCCGCGGTACCGCGACCGGTGGCCTTGTGCGGGCGCTCGGCGACCAGCTCCCAGGCCTTGGAAACCGGGTCAAAGCAGTAGGCGGTATAGCTGTCCGTTTGCGCGCTGGGGTAGCTGCCCCCGCCGATATAGCAGTAGCGGTCGCGATGCGCGTCGACGATGAACTTTCCATAGGTATGCGCCGAGCGCGGCTGCTGAAGATCCAATTGCGAGCGGATCGCCTCCGTGCCGCAGAGCTTGGGATCCACGTAAACGGCGCCGGGCTGCAGCAGTGACGATGCCGGTATCACCGGCTCCCCCTTGGGATAGAACCCGCAGCTCTCCAGCGCCGACACGCTCCAGCCGCGGCCCGGCTGGTTGCCGGTGGCACCGCCGCCCATCTCGCTGAGCCGCTCCCAGCGCATCGAAGCCAGATCGAAGCTGAACAAGTTGTTGTAGTAGGAATCGCCATGCCCGCCGCCGTAGACGATCATGCGGTCCCGGTGCTCGTCATAGGCGGCACCGCTCCAGGCGGCGACGACGCTGCTGCAGTAATAGCCCTGAAATGGCCTTGGGCAGACATCCTGCAGCTGGGTTGCCGGCAGGCGCTTCCATGAGTTGGCCGGCATCTCGGCGATCAGCCTGTCGACCGTCTGGTCCTGCGCTCTGGGCTCGACAAAGCGGGCGACTACCGTGCGCGCTGCCGACAGACTGACTTGGCAGTCGATCTGCAGGCCCTGGCAGGCGCCGCCCCAGCCGTCGAAAACAGAACCATTGGCGGCCTGCGCGCGCAGGGTGACCGTGGCTCCGGGGCTCAGGGTCTCCTCGCAGTCGCTGCCGCAGGCGATGCCACTGCCGATGACCTCACCACGGCCGGCGCCGCTCAGCGAGACGCTGAGCACGACCGGTCCAGGCGGTTCGCTGGCCGGCGGTGCAGGCGTCGGTACGGACGGCGCCGGTGCGCTTGGAGCCGGTGCGGGCGGCGAGGGCACGGGCACAGGCGCCGGCGGTGCAGGCGGTACTGGTTCGGCCATCGCGCTGGCACCACCACCGCCTCCGCAGGCGGCAAGCAAGACACCAGCGGCCAGCATGAGCAGGGAGGAACGCAAATCTGGTCGCATGGACTTCATCACTCGATTCAACGCGGCGGGCGCACGGTCCAGACCGGCTCGCCGTTGCCATAAGCAAGGAACTGCGGCCAACCAGGGTCACCGGTCATGCGCGCATAGGCCGCGGCGGCACCCGGTACGCCATGCGCAACCGCATAGGCCAGCGCCGGCTGCAGATTGCCCCAGTAGCTGCTGGCGTCGGGGAAATAGGCACCACGCAGGCGATCGTCGGCAGTGGCGATATTGTCCTTGCCGGTAGTCGCCTTGTAGATCGCCCCCCAGCTTGCGTAGAAGGGGCCGGTACCGCCGTTGAAGTCCGGCTCGTCGGCCGGCGCCGCGGCCAGTTCGTACTGCGCGGCGTCGCAGTAATTGAACTCGTCGGAGCGGCCCGGGGTGCCGAAGCGGCCGACCACCGAACGCGCCTTCCACTGAAAGAAGGCGGCAAGCTGGGTCCGTGCGGCGGCGCTGATCGGCAGGCCCAGCGCGACCTGCCAGCCGAACACCCCGGTCATGAAGTCCTCCATCCACATCGCGACTCGGTTCTGGCGGTCGGAAACCCGGTAGGCGACGCCCTCTGTGGGGACGCTGAACGCGACGTCCACGGTCGCCGTCTGCGCCGGACCGTCGTAGGCGACGACCTTGCGGTCCTGACCGCCAATCGTCAGGATCCAGCCGACGTACTTGTCCTGGGATGGCACCGCGTTGCGGCCCAGGCGGATCACCGTCGCACTGCCACCTGTCTCGGTGGTACCGCGCGCCGCCGGCGTGTAGGCGTCGCCATAGGGCGCCATCAGCCCGAAGGGGTTGTTCGGCTGGGCCACATAGACCGCGTGGTTGTAGGCGATGTTGGCTTCCATCACCGCCGCGTAGTCGGGTAGCAGCGGGTCGTCCTTGGGCGTCAGCACCAGGGCCTGGGCCAGGGTGCGATGGGCCCAGGCCACCCCCCGCGGCTGCATGGTCTGGTCGGGCAGGAACAGGCTCTTGGCTCCCTGACGAGGCAGATTGCCGATCTTGTAGCTGCACACCGAGGCGACCATCTGCGTCTCTTCGATGAAGTAGTTCCAGCCCGAGATCAGATAGGCCAGATAGCCGGCGGAGCAGTGGTGGCTGTCGGCCCAGTAGCCGGGCAGATAACCACTCGCCCTCGGCGTGTAGTCATTGGAGCCGCTGGCGCCAACGCTGGCGATACCGCTCAGCCCACCGCTGCCATTGATAACGCGCGTCGGATAACGCGTCGGCGAAACCGGCCTTGCCGTCGTCTCGTCGCGGAAATGCACGCTCCAGCGGCCATGGGCCAACGCGTTGATCATCACCGCCTTGCGCGCGCGCGGATCGGCGCGGCTGCACAGGTAGACGACATCCCATTCCGGCAACGGGCCGATATGGCGCGCATAGCCGCCCGAACCCATGGTCACCGGGAAGCTCGCCTGAGCCATCGGCTGGTAGTTCGTCGGCTGCCGTGCGATCACCGCCTCGCGGACCTCGGCGAAGTAGGTCGGCACCAGGCCGGTGGCCTGCAGATAGAGCACATCGTGGCGCCAGTCCAGTGCCAGGCCGCCATGCCTCCAGGGTCCGCCCTCGGGGCTGGCGGCGGCCACGCGGGCGTGGTGCGGCAGGTTCAGGCTTTGGCTGAGCAGGCTGCCCCCCGCTTGCTCGTAACGGAGCAGGCCCTCGTAGCTGGTCGGGCCCGGCACATTCCACCAGCCGTTCTCCAGCCAGGGCAGCACCTCAACCAGGCCCGAAGCCCAGCAGCGCACCTCGAACCACGCGGTCAGATGTGCCTGCCCCGGAAGTGGGGACTGGTAGACCCAGGACGACATCTGCGGCCCGCTGATCAGCGTACGCACGCGTCCCGGCGTGAAACGGCCCAGACTGGCCGACCAGCTGCTGGCGACGCCGATCAGCGGCCGCAGTTCGACGCGGCCGAAGGGCTCGAAGGACAGCGCGGCGCCGGGCTCGTTGACGAGCAGATCGGCCTCGCTGACCGCGCTGCCGGCGGCCGCCGTGCCTGGCCGCAGCACCACGCGCAAGGAAGCGCCGGCCGCCAGTTCGGCGCGGCCGGCAAGCAGCGCAAAACGCGCGCTGCCGTCGGGCCACTGGTTGAGCACCGTGGCCTGGAAGGCCGGCAGATCGCAGACCACGCCCTGCCCGGCCGGGATCTCGCCCTGCTGGAAGCCCTGGCCCAGGCAGAAGCCATGCGTGCCGGCGCCACCCTGATTGTCGAGCGTGAAGCTGGCCGGCCCGGCCGGTGACATCGGGGCGGGCGCCGGTGCTGGTGGTGGCGGTGGCGGTACCGGCGCAGGCGACGGCGCAGGGGGGGCCGGGGGCGACGGGGCTGGCGGTGCGGGAGCCGGTGGCGACGGAGTCGCCGGGCTGGCCGCAGCGGTGGCGCCACCCCCTCCCCCGCAAGCCGACAGCCCCACGGCGCCGGTCAAGCCGGCCAGACGCTGCAGGAATGCGCGTCGTTCAATCTCGTTCATCATGACCAGGTCGACGGCCTGGGCGGCAGAACATGCCCGCGTCGAGTATCGCCGGCCACCTGCCGAGCTAGGCAGTCCAGTTTCTCACCGAAGCGCCGGCCACAATGTGAGCAGTTTTGACTTGCCGGTCGCCACCAAACCGGGTCGCGCCGACGCGGCCTGGGCGCCCCCCCACCCCCAGGCCCATGCTGCGTCTGCATCGTTTCGATCCTGCCCCCTGCCAGTTCCCGCCGCCAGGCTGCGCCGTGCTGCCGCCGCCGCGCTGGCGGACGGCCGGCTGGCGACGCAGCCCCCCTCAGTCGCGGGATGCGCGGGTTTTTCGCCACTATGTGCGCGGTCGCTATGCATTGCACGCGGCCTTCGGCGCCGCCGGCCTGCGCGGGGCCGACGACCAGTTGCTGCTGCCCGCCTATCACTGCCGCACCATGGTCGAGCCGGCGCTGTCCCTGGGCGTGCAGATCGGGCTCTACCCGCTGCGCGCCGACCTCAGCCCTGATCTCGCGGCGCTGGAGCTGATGCTGCGTGCCCCGGGCGCGCAGCGCCGCGCCGTACTGCTCACGCATTACTTCGGCTTCGCGCAGGATCTGCGTGCGGTGAAGGCGATTTGCGACGCCGCCGGCGCCACGCTGATCGAGGACGCGTCGCATGCCTTCGTCACCGATCCGGCGCTCGGACCGACCGCCGATCTGGGCGGCGAGATCGGCCGCATCGCCGAGATCGGCGTTGCCAGCCCATACAAATTCCTGCCGGCGCCCGACGGCGGGCTGCTGTGGACGGCGGCCGGCCGCGAGCCGGCACCCATGCCGCGGCGCGCCCCGCTGGGCGACGAAGTACGCGCGCTGCTGCGCTTTGCGCGGGCGCTGCTGGCCAGGCCATCAAGTTCGCCACCGCGACCGATGCCAGATCCTGCCGCTCCGACGGCGCCGGCCCGCGAATGGCTGGAGCCGCTGCAGCTGCCATCGCCCCATTACCAACCGATGCTGGAGGGCCGGCGGTCGCTGGCGCTGACGCGCTGGCTGATGGCGGGCGCCGATACCGATGCGATACGTAGCGCGCGGCGCCGCCACTACCGGCGCTGGAGCGAGGCCGTCGCCGGCCTGCCCGGCGCCAGCGCGCTCAAGGCCGAGTTGGACGAACACACCATTCCCTACATGTTCCCGCTGCTGCTGGATGCCGCCGAGCCGATATTCAGCCGCCTGAAGGCCGCGGGTCTGCCGATCTGGCGCTGGGACGAGCAGGTCGAGTCGGGCTGCGCGGTGTCCAGCAGCTACCGGCTGCGCCTGCTGCACCTGCCCTGCCATGAGGGCCTGGAGGAAAAGGACCTGGATTGGATGACCAGCCTGCTGCGCCGCGAGTTGAGCAAGGGTGGCGTCTGATGCGCTGGACCCTGCACCGCGTCGACGACGGCTTGGGCGACTGGGCGGCGCGCTGGGACGCGCTCAACCAGCGGGCTTTTGGCGGCCACCCGATGCTGAGCGCGGCCTTTGTCGATGGCCTGCTGCAGCACTTTCCGGCGCCACCGGTTTATCTATGCGTCGCCGAAGGCGACGCGGCCATGTGCCTGCTGCGCCCTCAGCGCTTGGGGCTATGGACCAGCTACTTACCCAGCCAGGCACAAATTGGTCTCAGCCTAATTTCGGGGCCAATTGACCTGCAGTCTTTGCTGAAGAGCCTGCCTTTGACCGCCCTGCAGTTGGATCTGCTAGCCGTAGACCCGTTGGTCAATGGCGATGCGCTGCACGCTGGCTCGCACCCGCTCTCTTGCAGTCCTCAGGCGCTGACCATGGCGATAGATTTGGCTGGCGGCGACGAGAGGTATTGGGCTGGGCGCTCGAAGAACCTTCGCAAGAACATGCGCAAGCACGAGGAATCTGCTCTCAAAGAAGGTCGTGAATTACGGTTTCTGGAGCACTCGAACCGACTTGATGTGGTTTCCGCCACCGCGCGCTACGCGACGCTGGAAAGCATGGGCTGGAAGGGTCGCAATGGCACCGCGCTGGAACCGGGAAACAATCAGCACCAGTTTTATAGCGACCTGCTTGCCCACGAATCGGAATGCGGCAATGCACGCGTTTTTGAGCTATGGGACCGAGACAAGCTGATCGCCTCGCGATTGGTTGTTGTGGGCCCAGATATGGCGGTCATCCTCAAGACGACCTACGACGAGAGCTACAAAAGCATTGCCCCAGGCAGGCTGCTGTTGCGGCATGTCGTTGCCCGGGCGCACTCGCTGTGGCCGACGCGCGCGCTTGAGTTCTACACCAACGCGAACGCCGACCAACTGGCCTGGGCGACGCGGCAGCGTGAGATCGTGAACATGACGGCATACCGCCGGCCGGTCTGGGCCCAGGTCGCCGCCTGGCGACGGCGCCTGCACAGCGGACGCGAGCCCGCCGAAGTGCAGGTGCTGCGCCTGGATGAGGATTGGCCGGCCGACCTGCAGCAGCTGTTCGCCGCCGCGGAGTCGCGGCGTATCGCCTATGGCGCCGACTGGCTGAGGCATCTGACCAGCGCCGTCTTTAGCGATGCCGAGGCGCGTGTCTATGTGCTGCGCCGCGACGGCAAGGCGCTGGCGGCGCTGCCGGTGCTGCTCAAGGCCGCGGACCGCAGCGTCGAATCGCTTAGCAATTACTACAGCGCGCTCTACGCGCCGGCGCTCGCCACGACGGCGACGGCGGCCGACCTGAAGCCGCTGATCGCCGCGCTGCTGGCCGACAGCCCCGGCTGCGTGTCGATGCAGTTCGCGCCCATGGATCCCGCCGAGCCGGCGTTCCAAGCGCTGCGTACCGCGCTGCGCGAGGCCGGCCTGCTGCCCTTCGACTATTTCTGCCACGGCAACTGGTACCAGCCAGTGAGCGGCAGCGCCGACGCGTTCATCGAGAAACGCGAGGGCATGCTGCGCAGCACCATCAAGCGCGCTGAGCGGCGGCTGGCCGCGCTGGGCGCGCGTATCGAGATCCTGCGCAAGGAGGCGGATGTCGAGCGCGGCATCCAGGCCTTCGAGGCCGTCTACGCACGCTCCTGGAAGAAGCCCGAGCCCTACCCGGCCTTCGTGCCGGGTCTGCTGCGCCTGTGCGCGCGCCGCGGCTGGCTGCGGCTGGGCCTGCTCTGGCTGGACGATCAACCGATTGCCGCGCAGCTATGGATGGTCGCCAACGGTCGCGCGGAGATCTACAAGCTGGCCTACGCGCAGGAGCACAAGGGCCTGGCGCCAGGCACGGTGCTGAGCGCGCAGTTGATGCGCGAGGTGATCGACGTCGATCGCGTCAGCGAGGTCGACTATCTGATCGGCGACGACAGCTACAAGTCGCAGTGGATGAGCCAGCGGCGCGAGCGCTGGGGCTTGCTGGCCTACAACCCGCGCAGCCTGCGCGGTCTGCTCGGCTGGCTGCGCGAGATCCTCGCGCGCCGGCTGCGACCGCGCCGCGACCGCGCCGACGGCCCCCCTCGCCCACGGGGATGAGGCCAGGCTCGGCCGGGTTGCGCACGGCAGAATGCGGGCCGCCGCGCTGCGGCCCCCGCCCGAGCTCTTGCGCGGCCTCTGCCCTTCGCCATTTCGTCCGATGACCGCCAACCCGCAAGCCCTTTGGATCGGCCGCCCGCAGCTGCCCGACAACGACCGTGACGCCTGGCAGGCCACTTGCCAGGCACAGCCGCGGGATGCAGCGGCGCAGTCCCAGGGTCCGTTCGCGGTCGGCTTCTCTGGTGCCAAGGGCTGCGCGGTGGTCGACCGCTTTGCCCGCGAGACGATCTGCGTTGCCGTCGGCGAAAACGGCGAGTTGCAGGTCGCAGCCCGCGCCGGCGAGCTGGCGCAACCGGGCGCCGCGCTGGACCTGCAGGCCTTGTTCAGCTACGCCTACCACCATGCGATCCCGTCGCCGCGCACCATCTATGCCGGCGTGCAGCGCGTGCCGGCGGGCCATCTGGCCCGCGTCGAGCAGGGCCGGCTGAAGCTTGAACCCTATTGGCGGCCGCGCTTCGCGCCGCCGGCGCGCGAACCCTCGTTCGAGCAGCTGAAGAAGGAGTTCCTGGCGCTGCTGCAGGAGTCCGTGCGCAACGAATGGGACGGCGGCGTGCCCGGCTGCTTCCTCAGCGGCGGTACCGACAGCTCGACGGTGGCCGGCATGCTGGCCCTGGTGGCCGAGGGCCGCGAGACGCAGAGCTTCTCGATCGGCTTCGAGGCCGAAGGCTATGACGAGATGGCGTTCGCGCGCATCGCCGCCAAGCGCTTCGGCGTCAAGCATCACGAGTACTACGTGACGCCAGACGATCTGGTGCGCAGCATCCCTCTGGTCGCCGCTTCCTTCGACCAGCCCTTCGGCAACTCCTCGGCAGTGCCGGCCTATCACTGCGCCTTGCTGGCCCGCGAGCATGGCGTGACGCGCATGCTCGCCGGCGACGGCGGTGATGAGCTGTTCGGCGGCAATTCGCGCTACGCCAAGCAGCGCCTGTTCGACGCCTACGCGAAGGTCCCGGCCTGGCTGCGCCGCGGCCTGCTGGAACCTCTGTTCGCCGGACGGGGTAACTCCGGTTTCGTGCTGACGCGCAAGGCCGCCAGCTACCTGGAGCAGGCGATGCAGCCGATGCCGGCGCGCAACCAGCTCTACAACCTGATCCTGCGCCTGGGCGTCGAGCGAGTCTTCGAGCCGCGCTTCCTGGCCCAGATCGACCAGGGCGCGCCGCTGGCCCTGCAGCAGCAGGTCTGGGACCAGGCCGAGGCCGACAACCTGCTCGACCGCGAACTGGCCTATGACTGGCGGTTCACGCTGGCCGAATCGGATCTGCCCAAGGTGCGCGGCGCCACGCAGCTGGCCGGCGTCGAGGTCGGCTACCCCTTGCTCGATGAGCGCCTGCTGGCCTTCTCGCAACGCCTGCCGGCCGACTGGAAGCTGCGGGGCGACAAGCTGCGCTGGTTCTTCAAGGAGGCGCTACGCGGCTTCCTGCCCGATGAGATCCTAACCAAGAAGAAGCAGGGCTTCGGCCTGCCTTTCGGTGTCTGGGCCACCCGCCATGCGGCGTTGGCCCAGCTGGCCGGCGATTCGCTGCGCAGCCTGGGCACGCGCGGCCTGGTGCGGCCGGCCTTCATCGACCAGCTGCTGACCCGGCATCTGCACGAGCACCCCGGCTATTACGGGGAGATGGTGTGGATCCTGATGATGCTGGAGCAGTGGCTTCAGGCCCACTCACCGAACTTCAGGCTGCAGGATTGAGTCAGGACGCGCTGCGAAGATTGCCGGCCAGCCGTAGGCCGAAGCGCAGCCGCCCTTGATCCCAGGGTGTGAAGCGCGGCAGCAGATGGCGGTCGGTGCTCGCGTTCGCGGCACCGGCTGCGGTGGTGAATGCAGCCTCAAAGCCCTGCTCGCGCACCAGCTCCAGCGACTCGGGGCTGAAGTCCTCACCGGGCTTGCCGTTCGGATAGGCGAACAGATCGACCGGGGCCTGCAAGCATTGCTGCAGCGCGGCGCGGCCGCCGGCGATCTCGGCGCGTGCCGCCTCGCGGTCCAGGCGGGCGAGGATGGGGTGATGCACGGTATGCGCGCCGATCACCATGCCGGCCGCCTGCATGGCGCGCAGCTGCGCGCTGCTCATCATCGGTGTCGGCCTGTCGCTCACCCCGGCGAGCTGGCGGATGCGCTCGACCTGAGCGTCGCGCTCTGCGATCGGCAGGTATTTGATCGCGCGCAGCAAGTGCATCACCGCCGCGCGGCGACTGTCCCAGTCGGCTAGCGGCAGCGGCGCCAGCCCGACCTGCAGACGATCGGCCGGGAACACATCCAGGCGGCTGTTGCGGATCGCATCGATGACCAAGTCGTTCCACATGCAGCCACCGTCAAGGAAACCGCTGGCAATGAAGAAGCCGGCGCTCAAGCCCTGGCGCTGAAGGATGGGCATCGCGATGTCATGGTTGTCGGCATAGCCATCGTCGAAGGTGATTGCCGCTGAGCGTGCTGGCAACTCGCCGCGCTGCAGGCGGCGCACCGCCTGATCCAAGGGCAGCACGTGGAACCAGCTGCGCAACCAGCCGCAGATTGCCTCGAAACGGCCAGCATCAACCTCACCCGGAAACAGCGGATCGGGTTCGGCGACCACACGGTGGAATATCAGAACGCTGAGCTTGGCTCGCGGACCCGCCGGAGACAGGATAGAGAACAACGGACGCATGCGGTCGTCAACGAGCAGGGGTGGAAGGTGCCGGTGCAGGCGCGGGCACCGGTGACTGGTTGATTCCCAGCCACAGCAGCAAGCGGTCCGTCCGAGTGCGCAGCGATTGCTGCTTTTCGCGCAGCCAGTCCTGCTGATTCATCCATCGGCGGCCCAGCACCACCAGCACCATGATGTTGTAAGTCAGGTCGAAGTAGGCCAAGCTGAGAAAGGCACCACCCACCGCGAATCCAGCAAGGCTCACTTGGCACATGCCGCCCAGGTCGGAAAGCCAGCGGGTCTCCACTCGCTTTTTGCCTTCCTTACGCAAATAGCCGGCCGACAGCCAAACGAACCACCACAGCATCAGGTAGATGAAGAGGCCAACGAAGCCATGCTCACCAAGGATCTGGAAGTAGATGCTGTGGGCTGCATGAATAGCCAGTGGATCTGGCGAGTAGATCGCAAAGTTGACGGCGTTGTAGATGTTGAAACTGCCGCCAAAGAAGTTGTCCTTTGCCAAGTTAAAACACATGATCCAGGCGTTGATGCGCCCCATCGCGGAAGCGTCGTCCTGGTAAGTTTCGATGGTCTCCATGCGCTCGAACCAATGATCCGGCATGAAGGCCAAGAGCGCCGCAGCCACTGAAACGATCACCACGCCGCTGACCAGCTTCTTCTCCGATCGCCACCACATCACCATCGCCATGGCAACGATGGCTAACAGTGCGCCGCGCGAGTGAGTACCCAAGGCAGAAGCTGCACAAAGCAACATCGAGACGCTTAGGCCATATCGAAGCCACTTGTGCTGTACCTGCAACTGCAAAAAGCGCAGCAGCGGAATCGTCACGATCAGCGCCAGCGCCAGTTCATTGTTGCCTTCAATGTAGGAGCCCATCGGCCCCCAGACCCGGTAGGAGCCACCCGTCATGATGGTGAAAGCACCACCCTTGATGCCGTAAAAGGCAATAGAGCCAGCGAGCACCCAAGCCAAGGCCATGAGGTGCTGACGCGTGTAAAGCACCATCAGCGCGATCAACACCATGAAGTCGATCTTCATGACCTTGAGCCACGACTGGTAGTTGAACTCGACGGCGCCTGACGCCAGCCAAGTGATGGTGAACCAAAGCATCAACAGCAGGAAAGCCAAGGTCTCCCGCGTGATCGGAAATCGCTTCGGATCCTTAGAGATCAGCATGCCCAGCAAGGTGGCCACGGCGGCAGCAGCGGCAACGGGCATGGTGTCAACCCGCCAACTGAGCTTGTGCGGGTTCATGATGCTGACAAAGGTCCAGTTCAGCACACCCACCCAGGGCATACCGATGGAGCGAATCGTCAAGTAGGCCAATAAGCAGCCAATGAGCAAGTCACGCATGGTGAGCTCCTGGCATTTGAGTTGGCTCGCGGCCCGGCAGCCGGCGATCCAGCCAGCGCCGCAGCGCGTCCTTGCGCTGCTCGGTCAAGGGGCCGAGCAGCAACACCACCGCCAGGGTCGCCGCCATCACGACCGCAAAGCGCGCCGGCCCGGGCTGCATGCCCTGCAGCAAGGCACAGAACATCAGCACCAGCGGCAGGTGGAACAGATAGATCGAGAAGGTGTAGCCGGCCGCCCAGCGGATCGGCCGCGCCAGCGCGGCGAGCAGCGGCGCGGCGTGCGGCGCCAGCTGGCGGGCGGCGACGAAATGCGCGGCCATCATGAGCGCGAGCAGGTAATCGCCGACGAAATGCTTGGAGAAATGCAGTTGCACGTACAACTCGCGGCCGAGCTGCTCGGCGGTCCAATGCGACAGCGGCGCGCCCAGGTCCCAGGCCAGGTAGGCGGCAATGCCAGCGGTGCTGGCCAGCAGCAGCGGCCAAGCGATCCCATCGCCCAGGCGTTCGGCGCGCCAGTGGTAGAGCGCTGCACCGAGCGCCCAGATTGGCGCCAGCAGCAGGATCTTCGGCCCGATCAGCAAGGCCGCCAGGCCCAGCCACAGCCAGCGCCGCGCGCCGCCAAAGCACCAGAGCGAGAACAGCAGGTAGTAGGCCATCTCGTAGCACAGCGACCAGTAGGGCGAGTTCGAGAACGGCATGATGGAAACGAACCACAGCTCGTTGGCAAACACCAGGCTGGCGAGCACACGCACCAGTCCGTGATCGTGCGTGGTCAGGTCGCCGGCATAGAGCGGCGGGTGGGCCCAGGCGCCGATCGCGTCGGCGGCCAGGGTCAGCAGCAGCGCGGGCACCGCCACCGAGTAGATTCGCGCCAGCCGGCTGACCCAGAAGCGCCGCGCCGTGTTCTCCTTGCCGGCGGCGACAAACGCGATCACATAGCCGGACAGCAGGAAGAACACGATCACCGCGTTATGGCCCAGCGAATCCGGCCACCAGCGCTGACCCGGTGCCGCATGCCAGACCGCGTGCGCGGCGAGCACCGCCAATGCGGCGGCCAGGCGCAGCAGGTCCAGATAGAGCGAGAAAGCCTGACTCATGCCTTGCGGCGCTGCGCCTCAAAACGCTCCGAGGCCAGCGCAGTCGCGTGGGCCCAGGCGAGCTTCAAGCGCGCGGCCAGCGAGCGCCCCTGCACCGCGCGGCCCATCAGCTGCTGCGGCAACAGTCCGAGCGCGTAGAGCTTCTCGGGCAGCTTCTGCTTGGCCAGCATCAGGCCGCGGAAATTCGTCCACCACCAATCTGCCCGCTGCAGCCGATGTTCGATGCGCGGCACCTGAAGAGCCGGGTGGTAGAGATTGAAGGCGATGGTGACGCGCTGCGCCTGGCCCTGGTAGGCCTCCACCGAGTGCATCAGGCTGGCCGGGAACAGCACCATGCGGTCGTTGCGCGGCGACATGAAGGTATCGCGGCCTTCGGCCGGCGCATCCAGCGGCAGTGCGACATGGGTCCAGTCCTCGAAACGCGTGCGGCCGCCAGCCACAGCGCCGGACTCGATGTCGCCGACCTCAACGTAGTAGATGCCGGAGATGAAGGAACGTTGGCCGAGGTGGTCATGCGTGCGGTTGAAGGCGCCATGGCCATTGACATTCGCCCAGGCGCGAACCTGCCAGCCGCTGGCAAAGCGCGGGTCGTCGACGCCGTTCTGCCGCGCCAGGTACTCGCGAGCCAGCAGGCTCATGCGCGCGAGCAGCTCGCGCACCGCCGGCTCCTGCCAGTCCTGCAGATCGGTGTCCGATTGCCAACCGCCACGATTGGTCTTCACCACGCCCAGGCTGCTGGCGCGACGGCGCGCCACCGCCTCGCGCAGGCCGGCGTTGATGGCCGCGCTATCGGGCCAGTCGTGGTGCATCACCGGGCTGGGAAACAGCCAGGCCAGTTGGGCGGCGGAGAGATCGGGCTGGTTCATGCTGACTTGGCGGCGGGCGCGCTGACCTTGCTCATGATGTAGCGGAACTTGCCTGAGGCCTGGGCGGGGATCTCGGCAACCTGGCTGACCTCGATGTTGACGCTATGCCCCAGGCGGCGGCGAAAGCCGTCGGCCAGCTGGGTCGCAGCATCCGGCTTGAAGCCGGGGCCGGTGACCAGGGCGATGCGGGTGTGTTCCAGGCTCTCCTGCACGACCTGGAACGACTCGACGCCGGACAGCTCGCGAACCAGGTAGGTGAAGGCGCCGCAGGGCATGGGCGTGCCGTCGGTGGCGATCAGGAAGTCGTTGGTGCGCCCCTGGATCTCTTTCAGCAGCGGCAGGCCGCGGCCACAGGAACAGCGGCGATCGTCGAGCACGCCGACATCGCCGGTGCGGTAGCGGATGAAGGGGTAGTCGCGCGTTGCCAGGTGCGTGACGGTGATCTCACCGGCCACGCCGGGCGGGGTCGGCTGACCGGCCGCATCCAGGGTTTCGACAATGATGTCTTCGGCGGTGATGTGCATGCCGCCGGCCGCGCACTCGTGGGCGACGAAGCCGGCGTCGCGACCACCATAGCCGTTGGCGACCTTGCAGCCGAACACGCGGCTGATGCGCTCGCGCTGGTGCGGGTAAAGGTACTCCGAGGTCACGAAGGCGGCGCGGATGCCGAGATCGTCCATCGCGATGCCGCGACGCTCCGCATGGCCGGCCAGATGGGCCAGCGAATAAGGGTAGCCGAACAGCATCTTCGGCCGCACGCGGCGGATCGTCGCCAGATAGCGGTCCAGATTCGCCTCGGTCATCTCGAAGGCCGACAGCAGGGTGCTGCGCATCAGGCGGTCGCGCAGCAGGCGCAGCCTGTCCTGCGAGCCCAACTCGATCGGCGAGCCCCAGAGCACGATCTCGGGGTCGCCGATGTCCACGCCCATCCAGCGCGTCGCCCGCCATTTGGCGGCGACGTCATGGCTGATGCGCTCGTTGCCGATCAGGAACGCGAACGGCGTACCCGAGGAACCGCCGGTGGTCTGCCGGGCCAGGGGTTTCGCATGATCGTGGCGGAACGCGTCGGGCTCGGCGCGCACCTCGGCCTTGCCGAGCAGGGGCAGGCGCTGCAGATCGGAAAGCTGATGCAGCTGCGCCGGATCGAAGCCGATCTCGGCAAAGCGACGCCGGTAATAGGGGACATGGGTGCCGGCCTCAACCAGCAGCGCACGCAGGCGGCGCAGCTGCAGCGCCTCCAGCTCGGCCGGTTCCAGCCATTGCGTGCGCTCCAATTCGCGGCGCACGCGCACGGTGTCGTGGTGCTTGAGCTTCTCCTGCAGCGGGAAGACCAGGCCGGAGACGAAGCGGGTGTAGAGGCTGCTCACGCGGAAGCCCTCGCACGGTGGTAGGTGTCGGCCAGACGTCCGGAAACCTGGGCCCAGGTGTAGCGCTGCACCTCCTGCAGCGCGGCGCTGGCAACCCGCTCCCAGAGACCGGGCTCGGTGAGCAGGCGCTCGGCGGCGGCGGCCAGCTGCGCCGGCTCGCCCGGCGGCACCAGCAGGCCGGTCTCGCCGTCGCGCAGCATGTAGGGCAGACCGCCGACATGGCTGCTGACCACCGGCACGCCGCTGGCCATGGCCTCGAGCACCGAGTTCGGCATGTTGTCGGCCAGGCTGGGGTTGAGCAGCAGATCGGCCTGGCCGTAGAGCGCGGCGATCGCGTTGCGATCCAGACTGCCGGCAAAGTGAACGCGGTCCTGCAGGCCCAGCTCCGCAGCCAGCGCGCGCAGGCTGGCCTCCTCGGGGCCGGAGCCGGCAATCGTCAGGCGCAGCTGCGGCAGCCGGGGCAGCAGCAAGGCGGCTGCGCGCAGCGCGGTGGCGTTGTCGTAAAGCGCTTCGAGATTGCGCGTGACGACCAGATGGGCGCGATCGTCGCGGCGCGGGGCGCGCGCCTGGAAACGGCTCAGATCGACGATGTTCGGCACGATCTCGGCCTGCATGCCGAAGCGCGCGAACACATCGACGAGAAAACCCGATGGCACGATCAGCGCCGCCGCACGACGCATCGCGAAACGCACCGAACGCTGACTGCGCGCCAGAAAGTCGGCGGCGCCGCCGCCGCGGTAATTGACCACCACCGGCACCTTGCGCAGTCTGCCCACGGCCAGCGCCGGCACGGCGAAAAGATGCCAGGACCAGCCGGAGTTGGCCATCAGATGGAAAACATCGGCGTCGCGCCCGGCCTGCCAGAGCGCGCGCAGATAGCCGAGCAGGCGAAAGCCGGCGCGCAGACCGCGCCAGTTCGCCACCCAGGCCGGGCTGTAGGGCGGATTGGTCGGCACCATGGTGACCTGGGCCTGGGCGCCGCGCAGCAGCTCGCCGAGCTGGCGAGTCTGGTTGGCCATGCCGCCAGCGGGCGGCGGCACCGGGCCGATCAGCGCGACATGCAGACCCGCAAAACTCATGCGGCCACCTTGGCGAGCAGGCCCTCGAAGACCGGCTGGTAGCGGGCCACCGAATGCGACCAGCGTCGCTCGTTCTCGACAAAGCGGCGGCCGGCGGCGCGCAGCAGGGGCCAGCGCTCGCGCTCGGTCAGCAGGCGGACCAGGGCATCGGCCAGCGCACCGGCGCTGCCGGCCTGGAACAGCAGGCCGGTCTCGCCGTCGCGGATCAGTTCGCGGTGGCCGCCGACATCGCTGGCCACCATCACCCGGCCCTGGGCCATGGCCTCCAGCGGCTTGAGCGGCGTGACCAGCTCGGTCAATCGCATCGGGTGCCGCGGGTAGGCGAGCACATCGACCAGGTCGTAATAGCGCTGAACCTGGGCATGCGGCACGCGGCCGGTGAACACCACCTTGTCCTGCAGGCCGAGGCGGGCGGCCTGCGCCTTCAGCGCCTGCTCCTGCGGCCCGCCGCCGACCAGCAGCACGCGGGCCTCGGGGCGGCGCGCCAGCACCGCCGGCAGCGCGGCCAGCAGCAGGTCCAGGCCCTCGTAGGCGTAGAAGGAGCCGAGAAAACCGATCACCGCAGCGCCGTCCAGGCCCAGCGACTGGCGCAGTTCCGCGTCGGCGACGCCGCCGGTCTCGAAGGCGTCGACGTCGACGGCGTTGGGGATCACCGTGATGCGCGAGGCCGCGATGCCGCGCGCCGCGATGTCGGCGCGCAGGCCCTCGCAGATCGTGAACACATGGTCGGCGCGGCGCAGCGCACGGGTCTCGAAGGCCCGCGTGAGCCGGTAGCGCAGGCTGCCTTCATGCGTGCTGCCATGGTCGACCGCGGCGTCCTCCCAGAAGGCGCGCACCTCGTAGACCACCGGCAGGCCAAGCTGGCGGCCGACGCGCAGCGCCGGCGCCGCGTTCAGCACCGGCGAATGCGCATGAATGATGTCGGGGCGGACCTGGCGAGCGACCTCGAGCAGGCGCTGCTCCAGACTGGCCATCAGCTTCCATTCGTCGATCCCGGGCAGGCGGCGACCGGCGGCGGCGGGCGGCGAGCGGAAGAAATGCAGGCCGTCGGCCTCCTCCTCCAGGCGCGCGTCGCCCCCCTGCTTGGGGCTGGTCAGATGGAAGGTCTGCCAGCCCAGGCGCTGCTGCTCGCGCAGGATGGAGCGGGTGCGGAAGGTGTAGCCGCTGTGCAGCGGCAGCGAATGGTCCAGAACGTGCAGGATGCGCATGGGGATCAGGCCAGAGCGGGCTGCGCCATGCGGCCGCGCAGATCATGGGGAGCGCCGGCGTCGACGACGTTGCGCAGGAAGGCCTCGAACATCAGCAGGGTCCACAAGGGTGCGCTGTGGTCATGGCTGCCCTGCTGGTGCTCGTTGACCAGGCGCTCCAGGGTCGCGCGCTGGAACCAGCCGGTGTCGGCCAGGCGCTCGCCGAGCAGGCTGTCGCGCACACGCTGCTTCAAGGGGCCGCGGAACCAGCGTGCCAGCGGCACCGCAAAACCCATCTTCGGCCGGTACAGCACATCGTTCGGCAGCAGCGGCTCCATCGCCTTCTTCAGCAGCCATTTGCCTTCCTGGCCCTGGATCTTCAGCGACGACGGCAGGGTGGCCAGCCATTCGATCAGCGGGTGGTCCATCAAGGGCTCGCGCACCTCCAGCGAATGCGCCATCGCCGCGCGGTCGACCTTGGTATTGATGTCGCCGACCAGATAGGTCTTGTAGTCGAGGTACTGGATCAGGGCCAGCGGGTCCTCGGTGCCGGCGTTCGCGCCATGACGCTCGAAGACCTCCAGCGCGTTGTAGCCGGCCAGCTCGTGCTGGAGCTTGGCCGAGAACAGCTGCGCGCGCTGCTCGCCGCGCAGGATGGAGACCGAATGGAAATAGGCCTGCAGGCTGGTGCGCGCCAGGCCCTGGAAGGTGGTCTTGCCGCGCAGGAAACGCGGCGCCCAGTCGAGCTTGGGGTAGAGGCTGCCCAGGGTGCCGAACAGGGGCTTGCGCAGGCCGTAAGGCAGGGCGGCGCGCAGGCGCTCCTCCATCAGGTGCATGCGGTAGCGGCGGTAGCCGCCGAAGGTCTCGTCGCCGCCGTCGCCGGACAGCGCGACGGTGACGCGTTTCCTGGCCAGCTGGCTGACGCGGTAGGTCGGGATCGCCGAGCTGTCGGCATACGGTTCGTCGTAGAGCCGCGCCAGGGTGTCGATCAGATCGAAATCGTCGCTGGCCACGGTCTCCACATGGTGGTTTGTGGCGTAGCGATCGGCGACCATCTTGGCGAACTCGACCTCGTTGAACTTCGGATCGTCGAAGCCCATCGAGCAGGTGATCACCGGCTCGCTCTGCAGCCCGGCCATGGTGGCGACCACGGCGCTGGAGTCGACACCGCCGGACAGGAAGGCGCCCAGGGGCACATCGGCGCGCATGCGCAGCCGGGTCGCCTCGGCGAGGCGATCGCGCAGCTCCTGCTCGGCGTCGCGGGCGGAGATCGTGCTGTCCAGCGTGAAGCGCACGTCCCAATAAGGCCGCGGCTGCGGCGGGTTGGCGTCGCCGCGTTTCCAGAGCACGCGATGGCCAGGCTCGAGCTTGCGCGCGCCCTTGAACACCGTGCGCGGCTCGGCCGCATAGCCGAGTGCGAAATACTCCTCGACCGCCTCGGGGTCGAGCTCGCGCGACAGGCCACCGTGGGCGAGGATGGATTTCAGCTCGGAGCCGAACAGCAGCCAGCCATCGGGCAGCAGCGCGTAATGCATGGGCTTGACGCCCATGCGGTCGCGGGCCATGAACAGGGCCTGGCGGCGCGAGTCATACAGCGCGAAGGCGAACATGCCGCGCAGATGCAGCACGCAGTCCTCGCCCCATTGCTCCCAGGCGCGCACGATGGTCTCGGAATCGCTTTTCGTGCGGAACGAGTGCCCGAGGTCGCGCAACTCCTGCATCAGCTCCAGGTAGTTGTAGACCTCGCCGTTGTAGACCAGGGCAACCGAGCGGTCGTCGTTGAAGATCGGCTGCTGGCCGGTGGCCAGGTCGATCACCGACAGGCGGCGATGGCCAAAGCCGATGCCGGGCGCCAGGTGCAGATCACCCTCGTCCGGGCCGCGATGGAACTGCGACTCGTTCATCCGGTGCAGACGCTCGCGCTCGGGCGTCCGCTGTTCTCGGGTGTCGAAAAGTCCGGTGATGCCGCACATGGTTTGGGCCTGGCGCGGCAGGGCATGCCGCGGGGAATCGAGCAGGCGCGCATGGTAGGGGCTGACCGCCCCGCCGCCGGCCCTACCCACCGGGTTTAGGCGGGTTGACTAGCGTGAAGCTTTCAACAGCTCGTCGTACACATTCGCATAGGCGTCGACCATGCCGGTGATGCTGAACTGCTGCTCGGCCCGCCGCCGCCCTGCCCTGCCCATGGCCGCCGCAGCGGCCGGATCGCTGGCCAGGCGCAGCAGGCCGTCGCGCAGCCGCTCCACGCTGCCGGATTCAACGAGCAGGCCGGTCTGCCCTTCGGCAACCAGTTCGGCGTTGCCGCCGACCCGGGTGGCGAGGACCGGCAAGCCGCTGGCCATGGCCTCCAGGATGGTGTTGCTGATGCCCTCGGCCAGCGAGGGCAGCACGAAGCCGTCCAGGCCACGCATGATCTGCGGAACGTCACGGCGCTCGCCCGCCAGCCAGGCCAGCTCATGAACGCCGGCGGCCGCCAAGCGCGCCGCGCAGTCGGCGCGCATCGGTCCATCGCCGGCCAGCACCAGGCGCAGCCGATCGCGCAACTGGGGTGCGGTCTGCAGCGCGGCGATGAAGGCGTCGACCAGCAGGGTCTGCGCCTTCACCGGCTGCATGCGCCCAACGGTACCGACGACAAACAGATTCGGGTCGGCGAACGGCGACCCTTCGGGCGGCTCGCGGCCAGCGGACGCCGGCGCGAAGCGATCGGTGTCTACGCCGTTGCAGATGCGCGTGATGCGATCGGCCGGCACCTTGATGCGGTCCTGCAGGTACTGCGCCAGATCGCCGGACAGGGCGACATAGCGCTGCACAAAGGGCCGGAACGCCAGGCGCATCAGGCGATGGCGCTGCGAGCGACCGCCAAGATCATCGACGTCCCAGCCATGCTCACCGTGGACGCGGGCCGCGCGGCCCGCCCACCAGGTCGGCAGTTGCATCTCCAAGGCCGCCAGGTTGCGCGTGTGCACCAGAGCGGGCTGCAGGCGGTGCAGCTCGCGGGCGTAGCGCGGTGCCAGCTTCAGGGTCTGACCGGGTGGCTTGTGCAGGCTGATGAACTCGACGCCAGGCGCCGTCACCCGCTCACAGAAAGCCGGGTCGCAGGCCTCGAGGGCCAGCACCGCGTGACGGTACTGCGGCAAGCGGTTGATGAGGTTGACGACGCCGTTCTCCAATCCGCCGGTGGCGAAGCGGTAGAGAACATGCAACAGCAAGGGGCGCCGCAGCGCCCCTTCCGGTCGACTCGCCGAGCCTGGCGTCATCCGATCACAGCCGCCAGACGCGCAGACCGGCGGCCTGCAAGGCGCGCTGATCGAATGCCGCCTTGACGTCGATGAACACGCCCTCGGGCAGCAGCTTGGCCGTCAACTCCCCGATGCTCATGGCCAGGAACTCGCGGTGCGAAACGGCGGCCACGACGGCATCGGCCCGCGGCAGCTCGTCCCAGGGCGTCAGGCGCACGCCGTACTCATGCATCGCCTCCTCGCTCTCGGCCGTCGGGTCGGTGACGAAGACGTCGACGCCATAGCTCTCCAGCTCGCGGATGATGTCGATGACCTTGGAGTTGCGCAGATCGCCGCAGTTCTCCTTGAAGGTCAGGCCCAGTACATTGACGCGCGCGCCCTTCACATGGCTGCCGGCGGCGATCATCTGCTTGATGGTCTGCTCGGCGATGAACTTGGCCATGCCGTCGTTGATGCGCCGGCCGGCCAGGATGACCTGCGGGTGGTAGCCGAGCATCTCGGCCTTGTGCGTCAGGTAGTAGGGGTCGACGCCGATGCAGTGGCCGCCGACCAGACCCGGTTTGAACTTCAGGAAGTTCCACTTCGTGCCGGCCGCCTCCAGCACCTCGGAGGTGTCGATGCCGACCTTGTCGAAGATGATGGCCAGCTCGTTCATCAGCGCGATGTTGAGGTCGCGCTGGGTGTTCTCGATGACCTTGGCGGCTTCGGCGGCCTTGATGGAGCTGGCGCGGTGCACACCGGGCTCGACGATCCGCTCGTAGAGCTTGGCCACCGCGTCCAGGGTCTCGGGGGTGTCGCCGCTGACGATCTTCAGGATCTTGGTCAGCGTGTGTTCCTTGTCGCCCGGGTTGATGCGCTCGGGGCTGTAGCCGACGAAGAAGTCCTGCTTCCACTTCAGGCCGGATTCCTTCTCCAGCACCGGGATGCAGACCTCCTCGGTGGCGCCCGGGTAGACGGTGCTCTCGTAGACGACGATCGCGCCCTTCTTCATGTGGCGACCGGCGCTGGTGGAGCTGCCGATCAGCGGCTTGAAGTCGGGGATGTGCGCCTCGTCGACCGGGGTCGGCACGGCAACGATGATGATGTCCGCCTCGCCAAGCATCGCCGGGTCCGAGGTGTAGACGGCGTGCTTGGCCTGCGCCATCTGCTCGTCGCTGAGCTCGCGCGACGGGTCGGTGCCGCGCAGGCAGGCGTCGACCTTGTGCTGGGCGATGTCGAAGCCGATGGTGCGCATCTGCTTGCCGAACTCGACCACCAACGGCAGTCCCACGTATCCCAGGCCGATCACGGCCAATGTTTGTGTCATTGCGTCCTCACTAGCGCATTGCTCTCTGCGGCGGGCGGCATTGTGCCGGCGGCTTGTTGCGCCGCCTCGCGCAGGCGTTCATTCAAGGGGGTGCGGATGTCACGCCAGAAACGCGCGATGCGCGCCGCCCCGTCGTCGGTCGACGCCGTCATCAGCACGATGACGGCCTGCAAATCCCCCCGGCCGGCGATCTGCTGGCGCAGCCCGAGCAGCTTGGCCTCGCGCTCGCTGGTGGTGAACTCGCCATCGACCCAGTAGAGGCGCTGGGCCAGGTGGATGGCCTGCTCGGCGCTGCCGCGCCGCAGCAGCCAGCGCGACAAGCTGCCCTGCCCGTCGGCCGCCGGCTCGCTGCCCATGCGGGACCAGCGTGCATCGTCGGCGCGCACCAGGCTGTTGACGCTGCTGACCGCCTTGGCGCCCTCGCGCTGGGCCGGGTAGACGGCGACGTCCAGGGTGACGGCCGGGCCGCCCGCCTCCATCGCCTGCTGCCAATGCGTCTGGCGATGCAGGGCGACACCCTGGAAGTCCGGAGCCCAGGCCTCCTGCTGCTGCGCCGTCGGCTGCCAGGCGCCGGTCGGTCGCAGGCCGTCCAGGCTGGTCGCCGCCACGGCGGCCGGCTCGGCACGGCGCAGTTGTTCGGCCCATTGCGGGGGCAGGACGAGCAGCAGAACCAGCGCGCCCAGCAAGGGCCAGGAAGCGCCTGGGGCTGGTGCAGCAAGCGCGGCCGATGCGTCGGTCTTGGCGGGCTCGCCCTGATTGGCGGCGTCGGCCCAGCGCGCACCGATCCAGAACATGATGGCCATGATGATGCCGAAGAACACCCAGCCGTAGACCAGGTGGTCGGCGCCCGTGGCGATGCGGTTGCTGGAGTAATGGCCGAGCAGCACGATGATCAACGCGCGCAACCAATTGGCCACCACCGGCACCAGCAGCGACACCAGCATGAAGCCCAGCCGCCCCGGCCAGCGCTGGAAGTTCAGATAGGCAAACAGGGTGCCGACCATGAAGGAAGCGAACAGATAGCGCAGACCGGAGCAGGCTTCCACCACCGACCAGTTGCCGCTGGGGATGACGAAGTGCAGGCCTTCGCGGAACACCGGGATGCCCAGCAGGCGCAGCGCGCCGACGGTGAAGTCGGCCGTGTGCACCATCATCGGGTCGACGAGGAAGTCGCCGAACGGCGGCGCAAACAGCAGGAAGAGCAGCGGGAAGGCGATGCGCTTGCAAACCTGCCAGCCGAACAGGCAGAGCGCCAGTGCCTGGATGCTGAAGACCACGGCCAGGTGCTGCAGCACGTTGACCTCGGCCAGCCGGCCCATCACGGCGACCAGCACCGCGGCGAGCAGCACCAGCAGGCCCGGCCACCAGGGCTGGGGCTGCAACGGGGCCAAGTCGGCGCGTCGTCGCCAGATCAGCCAGAGGACGATGGGCGGCACCAGCAGCGCATGGGCAAAGGTGTCGCTGCGCCACCAGATGGAGGCCATGCCGGCGGCGGCCTCCCACTGGCTCCACAGCAGCAAGGCGAGCAGGATCAGGCCCTGCAGCAGGGCGGGGCGCCAGGCGGCGGTCGGCAGCAGGGTTGATGCCAGGCTCATGGGCTCACCGTCTGTAGATCGGCCTGCAGGCGGGCCAGGCGCGCCGGCCAGCTGTAGGCCTGCAGCACGCGTTGCCGGGCCGCGGCGCCAATGGCGGCGCCGCGGTGGGCGTCGGCCAGCAGGCCGTCGACTGCCTGCACATAGTCGTCGACCGTGTTCGCGCCGATCAACTCCTCGCCAGGCTTCGCGTCGATGACGTCGACACAGCCCTGCGCGGCGACCACCGGACGCGCCATCGCCATCGCCTCCAGCACCTTGTTCTGGATGCCGCGCGCCAGGCGCAGCGGCGCGATGACCACGGCGGCATGCTGCAAGTACGGACGCACGTCGTCGACCGTGCCGGTGACGCGCACCGCGTCGCCGGCCAGTTGCTGGACCGCCGGCGTCGGGCTGCGGCCGACGATGGACAGGCGCAAACCAGGCCAGCGCTCACGCAGGCGCGGCAGCATCTCGGCCACGCACCACTGCACTGCGTCGACATTGGGCCAGTAGTCCATCGCGCCGGTGAAGACCAGCGGCAGCTCGCCGGCCGGGAACGGGCTCGCGCGCGCCGGGTCGGGGGCGAAGAAGTCGGCCTCCACGCCGTTGCCGACCGCGGCGATCTTGCTCGCCGACTCCGGCGCTGCCGACCGGAACAGCGCCACCTCGGCGTCGGTGACGAAGTAAGCGGCACGGGCCTGGCGAGCCACCTCGCGCTCGTAGGCCAACAGGCGACGGCCCTCGCGGGCGTAGAGCCAGGACAGCGGCCAGCGATGCTGGGGCGCGTAATCGCGCCACTTGGCCGAGTCCATGTCGACGAAGTCGACGAAGACCGGCAGGCCCAGGTCCTGCGCGTACTGCGCCATCGTCGACGAGAAGACCAGCACCGCGGCGATGCGCTCGCGCGCCACGAGATCGCGCACCCAGGCGGCCAACCCGGCGTCGCGGTAGTAGGGCAGGCTGAGCGCCTCGCCGCTGAGCAGGCCACGCAGGCTGGCGAGCTTGGCGCGGCGCGGGTGCAGACGGGCCAGCTGGACCTCGCGGCACCAGGGCGCCAGCGCGCCGGCATGCACCTCGTCGTCCGGGTCGTCGATGAAGCTGCCGAGGTAGACCTCGTGCCGCGTCGCCAGCTCCTTGAGCAGATGGAAGGAGCGCACCTTGTCGCCCTTGTTGGGCGGAAAGGGGATGCGATGGACGAGATAAAGCAGCTTCATCCGAGGTTGCGCACGATCAGCGGCCCGAGGCGGTTGACGACGCCGCGCGGCAAGCGCCGCCAGGTCTCGATGACGCGCTGGTACTTGGGGTTGTTCGGGTTGTGCTGCGGCGGCTCGCTGGCACTGACCAGGTGGAAGCCGTAGTGCAGCGGCTGCGGCTCGAAGCCCCAGTTCTTCTTGAAGCTGTAGGGGCCGGTGCCCAGCTTGCTGCGCCCGTAGTCGAACAGTCGCGCGCCGCGGCGCACCGCGTGCTGCATCAGGGCCCAGTACTTGAAGTCGTTGGCGGCGAAGTCGCGGGCGGCAACGGCGTCGCCGGCGTAGTACGGCAGCACCTCGTCGCGGAAGTAGAAGCTCAGCACCGACGTCAGCGGCTGGCCCTCGGGGCTGACGACGGTCATCACCTCGGCATCGCGGCCGAACTCCTGCAGCAGGCCCTCGAACCAGGCGCGCGGCATGGCCGGCGTGCCGTGGCGGTGAACGTTGTCGGTGAACAGCGCGTAGAAGCGCGAGGCGTCGGCGTCAAGCTCGGCACGCAGGCCGTTGGCCATGCCCTTCCTGACCATCGCCCGCTGCTTGCGCGGGATGGCCAGCATATTGGCCTCGTCGTCGCTGCTCAGTGCCTTGCGGAAGGTCACGTAAAGGGTCTGCTGTGGCCAATGCGGGTGACGCGGCTGCAGCTCGCGCAGCTCCAGATGCGAGACCGACAGGCTGCAGGCCAGCGCGCAGGCCTGGGCCTCCAGCGCAGCGGCAACATGGCCGTTGTCGGCCACCGTGCCGCCGTAGACGGCGAAGGGCATTGACGTCAGGCTGTGGCCGAACAGCAGGCTGTCGATCTCGCCCAGCGGCAAGATGCCGACGAGATGGGGCCCCCGCCAGGCGCCCAGCAGGTGGCAGCGATGGCCCCAGACCCGCTCGACCACGCGCGCCCAGCCGGCGCGATGGAAGAAAGTCGCCTCGGGGTGGCGCAGCACATAGGCGTCCCAGGCACGGCATTGCACCGCGTCGGCCAGTGCCAGCGGCCGGATCTGCAGGCCGGTGCTCATCTCAATGAGGCGCAGCGGCGGGCAGGAAGATCTCGTCCATGCGCCCCCAGCGGAAGTCGCCGAGCAGGCGGCGGATGCGCGCCTCGGTGCGCGACAGGTTCACGTAGTGACGGAAGCGCGATTTGGCGTCGATGCCGCGCACGCGCGGTTGCTCGGGGTCGATCTCCCAGGGATGGAAGTAGAAGACCGCGGACTGCTGCTCGCGCTGGTTGACGCGCTGGATCAGCCAGCGCGAGACGCCATAGGGCAGCAGGCGGAAATAGCCACCACCGCTGGACGGCAGATTGCGCGAACCGAAACGGTTCGTCGTCACCGGCACCTCGATCAGGCCGGCGCGCACCGCATGCGCCCAGCGCGGTGCGTCGGGCATGCCGTAGTGATCGTGCTGGATCGGGTAGACGCTGGAGCTGTAGCGGTAGCCGGCTTCGGCCAGCACGTCAAAGGCCCAGAGGTTGTCGACGCCGATGGAGAAACTCGGCGCGCGGTAGCCGCTGACCGCCACGCCGCCGATGTCCTCCAGCAGGCTCTTGGCCCGACGCACGTCGTCGGCAAAGGCGGTCGGGCTGAGGTCGCTGGCGCGCTCGTGACCGTAACCATGGCTGGCCAGTTCATGGCCGCCGGCAACGATGTCGCGCACGATCTGCGGGTGACGCTCGGCGATCCAGCCCAAGGTGAAGAAGGTCGCCTTGACGCCGGCCTCGTCGAGCATGGCGAGGATGCGAGCGATGTTGGCCGGCGTGCGGCAGCGCAGCCGGTCCCAGTCACCGCGGGCGATATAGGGGGCGAAGGCGGAGACCTGGAAGTAGTCTTCCACGTCGACCGTCATCGCGTTCTTCATCGCGTTCTTCAGGGGGCTCATGACTGCGGGGGCTGCTGCAGCGCCTTGACCAGTTGCTGCATCAGCTTCAGGGTTTGCAGATTGACGCGTTCCAACCGGGCCAGGCTTCGCTCCAGGCGGTCGAGGCGATCGCGCTGCGCTTCCTTGCGCAACTGATGCACCTTGCCGTTGAGTTGCTGGACCTGCTCCTCGGGCAGCGGCTGCCAGGGGCGGCTGAGATCGAAGTCGACACCCGATTGCGAGTCCAGCACCGATTCCGGGCCGCCTTCGCCTTCTCCGCCCAGCGGCAAGGGACGCGACGGCGCCGGCAGCTCGGCCTCGTTGGCGAGGTCCTTGAGCACCTCGTTGACGTCGCCCAGCTCCAAATGAACCTTGCCCTGCATGAAGCCGAGCAGCAGCAGGCGGTCGCAGACGGTGTTGATGCGGCGCGGAATGCCGTTGGCGGCGCGGTGGATGACCAGGAAGGCTTCCGGGTCGAAGGTCGGTTTGTCGGTCGCGCCGGCACACTTCAGGCGGTGCTCGATGTAGCGCTGGGTCTCGTCCTCATCCAGCGGACCGACATGGCAGGTCGCCGCAACGCGCTGGCGGAACTGTTCCATCGCCGGGCTTTGCAGGACCTGGCGGAATTCAGGCTGGCCGACGACGAAGGTCTGCAGCAGCGACTGGTTGCCGAACTGGAAATTCGACAGCATGCGCAACTCCTCGACGGCGCGCGCCGTGAGGTTCTGCGCCTCGTCGACGATGAGCAGGCAGCGCTTGCCCTGGCTGATCTGGGAGACGAAGAAAGCCTCCAGGTCCATCAGCAACTCGGACTTCTGCGAACCGCGGGCGCGCACGCCGAAGGCGGCAGCCACCATGCGCAAGGTGTCGTCGGCGTCCAGCTGCGTGGTGACGATGTTGCCGATCACCACCTGCTCGCGGTTCAGCCCGTCGAGCAGGCCGCGCAGCAGCGTCGTCTTGCCGGCGCCGACCTCGCCGGTGATGACGATGAAGCCGTCGTTGCGCAGCACGCCATAGTCCAGGTAGGCCTTGGCCCGGCGGTGTTGCTTGGAGCCGAAATAAAAGCTCGGGTCGGGGCTCAGCTGGAACGGCTTGCTGGCAAGCCCGTAGAACTGCTCGTACATGGCGGCCTCAGAACTGCTGCTGGTAGCTCAGCACCAGCGCGTTCTCGTCATAGGGGAAAGACAGCGACGCGAACGCGCTGTGGCGCAGGCTGGCGCTGAACTGCTGGCGTGGCCCCAGGCGGGTGCTCCAGGCCAGCTGCCAGGTGCGAAGGCGGGTGCGCAGCTCCTCACGATCACCGGCATTGCGCTGCCAGTTGAACGACAGGTTGACGCTGTCCAGCGGATTCAGCCGGTAGGCGACGCCGAGCGTGAATCCCGTCGTGTCGATCAGGCTGCTGTTGCGGAAATCGTCGTCGGGACCGTCGGTGGCTGCACCCAGGCGCGTGCTGCGCGAGCGCGAGCCGGTCAAGGTCCAGGTGCTGCGCTGGGTCTGCCAGGTGGCGGCGGCCAGGCTGCTTTGCGTCAAGGTGGGACGACCGGCAATCGATCCGGCGGTGGCCAGCGCGTCGCGGGGCAGACCCAGTTGCTGGAGCTGCGCCAGCACCAGGAGCTCGCGCAAGGCCGGGTCGGGCTCGACCGCGGCCAGCTGGGCAAACAGCAGGTCGTAATAGGTGCGCGACGACCCTAGACCGATCAGGCCCGGCTCGGTGACGCCCCGCGTCTGGCTGATGCGGATGCTGGAGCGCGCAAAGCGGTGATCCAGGGACAGGTTGTAGGTGTTGCCGAACACCCGGTGATCGGCGCCCAGATCGAGGCGGGTGCGCGGACCGGGCCGCCAGCGCAGGCTGGCACCGTAGATCGCGCCCGACCGGAGCTGGCCGGCGGTGCTCAGGCTGGAGCGTTCACGCCCGCCGCTGACACCCAGCTCCCAATCGCTGTCAGGAATCCAGTTCAGGCTCAGGCGCGCGGTCTGGGTCTCGCTGCGTCGATTGCCCTTGGGCCGGGTCTCGCTGTCTTCAAGACCAAGAGTCCAGTTGAGAAGACCTCGATCCGGTGAGCCCAAACGAATGCTGCTGCCTCGGGTCACCGCGTCTCCCACCAGGCTGTCCTTGGTGTTCGAAACGCCGACCCGGTGGCTCAGCGTCAGCGCCGCGAACGGCCCGAGCCGCGTCTGGAAGCTCGGCGACAGGTCGACGCGATAGACCTCGGCACGGTTCTCGTCTGACAGGCTGATTGCACCAGTCGACGAGCGCTGCACGCCAAAGGCCGACTGCTGTTGCTGGGCGATGCTGGCCGTGGCAGCGAGCGCAAAGCCGGTGCCTCTGGGCTGCCAGGCCATGTTGGCATTCAGGCTGTGCTGGACGCGTTGGGGGTCCCGCTCGACGCGCCAGGGCGCGAGCAGGTTGAGGCCATAGTCCAACCTGCCCTTGAGTTGCGCACCACGCGCCGACACCGTGACGCCGGGCGTCAGGCTGAGAACCGCACCGCGATCCGCGCTGCGGTCGGGGCGCACATCGATCTGGTCGCTGATCGTCAGGCTGCTGCCCAGGCGGGCCTGGACGCGAACCGGCGGTTCGCTTTGCGACCAAGCCGGAAGCGCGGGCATCAGCGCGACGGCCAGCAGCGCACTAGCCGGCGCGCGCATCGGCCTCTTCGTGGTCGTAGCCGTAGCCGTAGCCATACCCATAGCCATAGCCATAGGCGCCGCTCTCGTCGGATCGCGACTGGTTGAGCAGCAGCATCTTCAGCGGATGCGCCTCGATGGTGGCCAGCGCCTGCTGAACGGCCGACTGCGGCGTGCTCTCAGCATGCACGACGACGACGATCTGCCCCATCTGCGCCGCCAGCACGCGCGACTCGGTGGTCAGCAGCAAGGGCGGCGAATCGAAGATGATGATGCGGTCCGGGTAGCGCCGCGCCATGTCGTCGAGCAACTGGCGCATCGACTCGCTGGCCAGCAACTCCGTGGCCCGCGGCTGCGGCGTGCCGCTGGGCAGCAAGGTCAGCTTGTCGACATTGGTGCGCAGCAGCACATCGGACAACTCGGCTTGCCCCTCCAGCACATCGAGCAGACCCGGCCCGGGCGGCAGGCCGAGCATGCGCAGCAGCGAGGGACGCGCGACGTCGGCGTCGACCAGCATCACCGTGTGGTCCAGTTCGGCGGCGATGCTCATGGCCAGGTTCAGCGATGTGAAGCTCTTGCCCTCACCGGCCAGCGCGCTGGTGACCATGATCAGGTTGGCGTGATTCAGTGTCTCGGCGCCCTGCCCCACGGCATTCTTGATCAGCGGGCGCTTGATGACGCGGTACTGATCGCCAACGCGACTGCGTGGCGTGCCCGGCATCAACAGACCCACTGCCGACAGCGCGGCGAAATCCAACTCGACCTGCTTCGAGGATCGCTGCACCGACGCGGCGGCAGCCGGGGCAGGCGCAACGCTCGGCGCTACCACGGCGGCCGGTGCGCGTGGCGGCTGCGCCTCGGGCAAGCCCGGCGGCTTGCTGGCCTCCGGCAGAGAGGCACCGGCCTTGCGCAGTTCTTCAAGGCGCTTGGCCGCCTGCTCGATCAATCCAGCCATCGCCTTACCCCACTTGCCTCGAACTCATGATGGCCAATGCAGCGGCCGCCAGACCGTACATCAGCAGCAGGCCGCCACCGGCCGCCGCCACCCGGATGCGATCGACCCGGACCCGCCGACGTTCGGCGTCGCTGACCAGTCGGGACACCACACCGAGTACCGGCAGCTCGGTCTTTGAACGCAATTCCTGGCTGTCGTAAAAGACCGGGCGAAGCTGGGCGGCAGCAAAGGCGCTGAACAGGCCGCCGGCCAGCACGACGGCCAAGGAGGCGCCGAGTAACAGGTAGCGGTTCGGCGCGACCGGCTTGGGCGTCACGCGCGGCGGGTCGATGAGGCGGAAATCTGCCACCCCCGAGGCGACGTCGAGGTCGCCCGACAAGGTCGCCGACTCGCGCCGGGCGACCAGGTCGTTGTAGTTCTTCTTGTGGATCTCGTAGTCACGGTTCAACTGGGCCGCTTCCGCTTCCAGTTGCGGCGCGGTCTTCATCGACGCCAGCGCCTGCGCATAGCGGTTCTGGTACTCGTTGACGCGCGCCCGCAGCGCTGCCACCTGCACCTCCGCGGTGGCGCTCATGCGCACCAGTTCCTGCTGCACCGGCGAACCCTGGGCCACCATCGGCGAGGCGATGGCTTGGCGCCTGAGCTCGGCCACCTCGCGCTTCTTCTGCGCCTCCAGGTCGGCCAGCATCTTTTTCAGGTTGACGACATCGGGATGCTGCTCAGTGAAGCGCTGCAGCAGACCGTCGAGATTGCGACGCAGATCAGCGATGCGTGCATCGATCTCCGGCGTGGCGACCGCAATCGCCGACTCCTGGAGCAGGGACTGCGTGGTGTCGAGCTCGCCGCTCTTTTGCCCCGCCAGTTGCTGGCGCGCGGAATCCCGCGCGTTCTCGGCCTCGCGCAACTCCAGCCGCGAGCGCTCCAGCAGTCCACGGATCTCCGACAGCTTGGCGGTCGCATCGCGCCCATCGGCGCTCATCGTGTCGATGTTGCGCAACCTGAATTCCTTCAGGCGCTGCTCGGCCTCTTCCAGCTTGGCCTCGTAGCTCTTGATCTGCTCGTTGATGAAGGTGGTCGCCGTCGCCGTGTCCTTGCGCGACGCGCCGAGCGATGACTCGACGAAGATCGAGACCAGCGACTGCACGACCCGCTTGGCCGTCTCCGGCTGGGTGTCTGCGTAGCTCAGGGTGTAGAGGTTGTCCCGGCCGGTGGTGGCGATTGACAGCGTCTTCATCAGCCGATCGATCTGCGCCTCCTGCTCGGCCTTGGTCTGCTTGGTCAGATCCAGGTCGGCCATGCGGACCAGCTTCTCGACGTTGGGTCGCGTGATCAGGGTGCGCCCGAGCATCTGCACCTGCTGCTCGACATTGGGCTGCACCGCCAAGCCGGCCATCAGGGGCTTGAGGATGGACTGCGTGTCGACATAGATGCGCGCCGACGCCTGGTAGCGGTCGGGCACGACAAAGGCGACGGCGATGCCGCACACACCGAGCACCCATGCCAGGCCAAGTCCCAGCCAGCGGTACTTCCAGACACGGCGCGCCTGACCGAGCAATTGCGCTAACAAGAGATCCATGGACTGAACCGGCTCCGTTGGGGTTCGGATTGAGACGCTGTGCCGAGCTCAGAACAGGCTTTGCGGAATGATCAGGATGTCGCCGGGACGCACTTCGACATTCGCCGACACGTCGCCGCGACGAATCAGATCCTTCAAGCGCACCGAATACACCTTGTTGCCCTCGGCAGTGCGCATCAGGGTCGCGTTGTTGCCGTCGGCGAACTCGGTCAAACCACCGACGGCAATCATCACGTCCAGCAGCGTCATCTTCTGGCGGAACGGCAGGAACTGCGGACGGGCGGCCTCACCGACGACGCGAATCTGCTCGCTGAACGGCCCGACGAAACCACCGACCATCACGGTCACCACCGGATCGCGAACGTATTTCGACAGTACCTTTTCGATCTCGCGGGCAATTTCCGTCGAGTTCTTGCCCTGCACATACAACTCATCGACCAGCGGCACGGCGATCTTGCCGTCGGGCCGCACCGTGGTGTTGGTGCTGAGTTCCGGGTTGCGCCAAACGATGACGTTCAGGCTGTCACCGGCGCCCACGATGTAGCTGTAATTGTCAAAGCCAGACTGCGCAGGTGCGGGCGGATGGTTGTTGCTGGCACACCCTGCAAGCAAGGTGGCAAATGCAGCGCAAACGATCATCGACCAACGTCGGATCCAATGGACTCGGCTCATCATCAACCCCGGATAGATTGGCGTTCGCGAGCACGACATGGATGGCAGATCCAAGCGCCGCGAACAGATCGGCAGATGATGCCATAGCGATTCGCGCCACCTCCCCCTTCATGCGGGGTGCTGTCATGGGACAAAGTCACAGGCTAGGCACCCCGGTTTACGGGTCTGCTTCACGTTCGTCAGGTTGCTGACCCAGGTATCCTGCGACGCAACTCCGCCAGCCACCATGCCCATGAACGAGATCTGTCGAGCAGTCGTAGATGCCGCCAACTTGGCTCCGTCGGCCGACAACTCGACTCCTTGGCGTTACCAGGTCGACGATAGTTCCCTGTCTATCTTGCCCAATGGGGCCGCCACCACCGAGCTGACCCGGCAGCGATTGGACTGGATATCGCTGGGCTGTGCCCTGGAGTCGGCGCGAATCAGGCTGAGCCGGTTCCAACTGGACGCCGACATTGAGTTGGCCGAGCCAAGCGGCCGGGCGTCCGCGCGCATCAGCTGGACCAGGCAGCGCGCTGCATCACTTGATCCGCTCGATGCCTGGCTGGAGGCAAGACACAGCAACCGCAGCCTGATCTTCAAAGGCCCGGCAATGGCTTTGAGCCAGAAGGAGAGCTTTGAGAGCGACTGTGGGCAAGTCCCCGGCAGCGCGATGACTTGGCTTGATGCGCCAGAACGGCGACGCGCCGCGGTCTCCCTCATGCAAGCCGCGGAGCAGCGGCGATTCGCCCAGCGGGAGTTGCACGAGGAGTTATACAGCGCCATCCGGTTTGACGTCGGCTGGCAGCAAAGCTGTGAATCGGGTATCGCGCCTGGCGCGCTGGGCGTACTGCTGCCCGAACGATTCGGCTTCAAGGCCTTGAGGCATTGGCCAATGCAGCGGTTTGCGAACCTCCTTGGCGTGCATCGCGTGCTCGGCCTTCGATCGGCCGGTCTTCCCGGACGCTGGACACCGCATCTGCTTGCCGTCGGCGCGACCACCGATCATTTCCACGACTGCGTTGCGGCAGGACGCCTGCTGCAGCGGCTTTGGACCCGAGCCGCGATGGTGGGCATGGCCGCGCAAGTCATGGCGGCCTCTCCCTTGTATGCCCTGCCAGGCGCCACCTGGATCGACGGCAATCTTCAGCGGCAACTCGCCGCCGGCTGGCGCCAACTGTGCGAGCCAACCACCCCCTTGGTGGTTCTTCGCATCGGTCACGCCGAGGCACCGCTCATCCGCACCCAACGCGCACCAGCCCAGGTCACCGAGCAGTGACCGACGCCCTACTGAGGCTGAGCACCCATCTTCCGTTTCGGCTATTGCGACCCAAGATCACCCGCCCCATGTCCTCTTCTCCTGACAACCGATACGCCGGACTGGTCGGCGTTGCGATCGCGATCCTGCTGACGGCGTGCAGCCGCACTCCGGTCGACGAATTGGCCAAAGGCAAGGAAGCCTTGAGCGCCGGCGATACGCCGACCGCGATCATTCACTTCAAGTCGGCCTTGCAAGACAACAACCTCGACGCCGAGGCTCGCTTGTTGTTGGGCACCTCATTGTTGCGAATCGGCGATGTCGAAGGTGCTTTGATCGAACTGGAGAAGGTTCACCAGCTGGATCATCAGCCGGATACCGTCGTGCCGGCGCTGGCCAATGCACTCGTGCGAGCAGGCAGGAACAAAGCCGCGATTGACAGGTTTTCCGATACCGATTTGCCATCGCCCAGGGCAGCGGCCTCGCTGGCAGCCACGCTCGCGGTTGCCCACTGGCAGTTGAACGAGCGCAAAGAGACGGAATCGGCGTTGGATCGAGCGCTTCGCCTCGACGAGAACCAGTTGGACGCCTTGCTGCTAAAGGCAAGACTGTCCGCGGCGGACGGCGACATCGACGCAGCCCTTGCGGCAACCGAATCGCTGCTGGCCAGGCACCCCAAGGAGTTGCGCGTGCTGATGTTCCGCGCCGGCCTGCTGGAGGTGGGCAAGGGGGACGTCGAGCAGGCAGCCCAGACGCTGGAAAAGGCGATCGAGATCGAACCCAAGTACATCGATGCCCACAAGGCCATCATCTTGCAACTGATTCGTCGAGATGACATCGATGCGGCCACCGAGCGTTTGAAGCGCCTCGAGGGCTTCGCGCCCAAGCATTCGATCACCCGCTACCTGTCGGCATCGCTCGCCTACGCGCAACGTGACTTCGATCGCGCAAGAGAGACGCTGCAGCCGCTGCTCAAGGGCAGGGTCCAGGGCACGGAGCTGCTGATCCTGGCTGGACTGATCGAACAGGCCAGCGGTCAAGCCATCAAGGCCGAGACCCATTACGTCAAGGCAATGAACCAATCCAGCGAGGATCTGGCGCCGCGGTTGCTGCTGGCCGACCTGCAAGTTCGTCGCGGCCAGGGCAGCAAAGCACTGGCTACGCTCGAACCCTTGGCGAAACAGGCTCCGGTTGACGCTCGCGTGCTGGCCCTGGCGGCCGACGCCCACCTGCAGCTCGGCCAGTGGGAACGGGCAGAGTCCTTGTACGCCGCGGCGGTCAAAGCATCGCCCGACAACTCCAGAAGCAAGGTGGCCTTGGCGTCGCTACGAGCTGCCCAAGGCGACGGCGCTGCGGGCCTGAACGAGCTGCAACTTCTCAGCCGGCAGGCCAGCGCGGAGCGCCTCTATGCGGACATTGCGCTGTTCAATGCCCAGTTGCGCAAGCGAGACCTGGATGCGGCGATGGCCAGTGCCGAGCGGTTGGCGGCTCTGCGCCCCGAGCTGTCCGCTCCCTGGATGATGAAGGCCGCGATCTTTGAGCGCCGCAAGGATGGCGACAACGCCAAGCGATCGCTGAACAAGGCCTTGGAGCTGGATCCGGACAATCTTCGGGCCGTGATGCGATTGGCGCAGTACGACGCACATGAAGGCAAGCTTGAAAAGGCCATCGAGCGACTACAGCCGATTGCCAGCGGCGAACAGCCTTACCTCAACGCGCAACTGGCGCAGCTCGCGTTCCGTCGTCAAAACGGACTGACCCCGGAACAAGCACTGCCGGAAGCGGAAAAAATTGCCCGCCTCCATCCCAATCAGGTCGAGGCCCGCCTCAACATGATCAACCTGCTGTCGGAGTTGGGATTGAGTGAACGGGCATTGGAGGAGGCGCAGAAAGCCAATGCCGCGATTGCCAACCAACCCTGGCTGATGCTCGCGCTGGCCGAAGCGCAAATAAAGGGCAGGAGCCCGGATCAAGCCTTGGCAACGATCAGGCGTGTCGGAACGATGGCCCCTAACGACGCCGGTATCCAATACCGAGTCGCGCAGGCCTTGCTGCAGTCCGGACAGCGAGGGGAGGCAATTTCGGCGCTACGTCGATCGATCGCCCTCGATCCGAACTCCTTGTTGGCGCAACGCGCGCTGATCGGCATCCAGACCTTGAACCGAGAGTTCGACCAGGCCCTCAAGTTGGCACGCTCGATGCAGAAGCAACGCCCCGATGTCGACATCGGTCACTTGCTGGAAGGCGACATTGAAAGCGCCAGGGCGCAATGGCGGGCAGCGGAGCGTGCCTACCGAGCGGCGCTTGCCGTGACGCCCAGCGGGGAGGCGGCGGCAAAGCGCCACCAAGCACTGCTGGCCATGGAAGAGCGGGGCGAAGCGGCCAAGTTTTCCGACGAATGGCAGAAACAACATCCACAAGATGCAGCGTTCTTCAGCCATCTGGCTGCATTGGCAAGCAAAAATGGAAACTGGCCGGAGGCTGAGCAGCATTGGCTGAAGGTTACGGAGATTGTCCCGAGACGCGCTATCGCCTGGTCCAACCTGGCCGTCGCCAGGGCGGAGCAAGGCAAGCTGGATAACGCCATCACCGATGCACGCAAGGGAGTCGAGCTGGCACCGGGTAGCGACATTGCGCATGCAACGCTTTCCAAGGTACTGGCCAGAGCGGGACAGATGTCGGCTTCCCTGGTGGCGCAACGCAAGGCCGTCGCCCTGTCGGCCCAAGACAGCTTCCAGCGACTCAGACTGGCCGAGTTGCTCCAGCAGTCGGGTGACAGAAAAGCCGCCCGCGACGAACTCGCCGACCTGCTTCGACGCGATCCCCGATTCGCTGAACGCAGCGACGCTCAGGCTCTTCAAGCGGCACTGCGCTAGTCAGCCACCGTCGACAAGCTTTACACCCCCGCCGGGCGGGCTCCAGGCAATTCCGATAAGCCATTGATTCAAAAGAATTTTTTTCGCCTGGCACCGCATCTGCTTAGTTGAGGCGTCGGACCGCAAGTCCCCCACTGGCAAAGCTTCGAAGGAGCCCCGAAATGAAACTGATCAAGCAAAGCATCGCAGCCGCTGCGGCTCTCGCTCTGTCGAGCGCTGCGTTCGCTGGCAACTCTGTCTCCAGCAACATCCCGGCCGGCAACGTGCTGTTCTCGGACGACAGCGCCGAGCAGTGGATTGACGTCAACGGCAACGGTTTCCTCGACGTCGGTGACAAGCTGCGCGGCATCCTGACGATCAACCAAGTCAGCGGCGGTGGCCAGGCAACCCTGATCGGTGGCAACACCAACAACAACGAACTGACCGGCATCTTCCAGACCGTGGTGACGAACGCCGTCCCCGCTGGCGCTGGCCGTTTTGACTACACCTTCGCCGCCGATGCAGCGTTCGCCGCTGAATTCGGCGTCGCCGCAGGCACCGTTGGCATCTTCTTCGACGACAGCGCCAACAACTTCGCTCGCGAGGGTTGCGCAACGTACGCCGCTTGCGAAGCAACGGCAACCGGTGGCAGCGTTTGGGCCTCGTTCGGCCTGGGCGGTGGCTTCTGGACCGCGGCCAACGCCGCTGGCAACCCCGGCCTGGGTGCGACCCTGCCGCTGGGCACGCCGCTCGGCACCTTCGGCATTGGTCTGAATTTCATCCAGAACAACACCGGCTTCCAGTGGAACAAGGTTCAGTGCTTCGACACCACCACGTTCACGATGTACGCGGTCGACTTCTGCGGCCAAGGCGGCATCCTGGCTTCGGGCCGCGATGCAAGCTCGAACACCGACACGCCGTACGAGCTGTTCGACAACGTTGACTTCACCGCCAACCGCGTTTCGGCTCCTGGCTCGCTGGCCCTGGTTGGCGCCGCGCTGTTCGGCATCGGCATGATCCGCCGTCGCAAGAGCGCCTGATCACCTGACGACAGCTCGGCAGCAATGCCGATCAAAACCGGCCCGCCACACGGGCCGGTTTTTTTTCGCCCGCGCAACGGCGCTTTGGCATAGTCCGTTCGATGCCAACAACCCCCAGCGACGCACCGATGCGCAGCTTTGACTACCAGCGAGCGTTCAGCCGGAACATCGGCTGGGTTGAACAGTCGGAACAGTTACGACTCAAGGACAAGCGGGTCGCCATCGCCGGTCTGGGTGGCGTCGGCGGCGAGCACTTGGTCACACTCAGTCGTCTCGGCGTTCAGCAGTTCAACATCGCCGACTTCGACGACTTCGATCTGCACAACATGAACCGCCAAGCGGGCGCCTTCATGAGCACGCTCGGCGAAGCCAAGCTGTCGGTCATGGCGAGAGTTGCCAACGACATCAACCCCGAGTCGCAGATCAACCGCTTCGCCGACGGCGTGAACGAAGGCAATCTCGATCGCTTCCTCGAAGGCGTCGACCTTTACGTCGACGGCCTGGACTTCTTCGTGCTGGACATTCGGCGCAAGGTCTTTGCCGCCTGCCGCGAGCGCGGCATCCCGGCCATTACCGCCGCGCCGCTGGGCATGGGCATGTCATTCCTCTACTTCGACCCCAAGGGCATGAGCTTCGAGGACTACTTCCAGCTGGAGGGGCAACCGGAGTTCGAGCAGTACGCTCGCTTCGCCGCCGGGCTGAGCCCGGCCATGCTGAATCGCCACTACCTGGTCGCCCCGGAGGCCGTCAACCTGGCCGAGAAGCGCGGTCCGTCGACCGCCATGGCGATCAAGCTGTGCGCCGGCTTTCTGGGCACCTCGGCGCTGAAACTGCTGCTCGGCCGCGGTGAGCTTCCCGCCGCCCCTTGGTCGCTGCATTTCGATGCCTACCAGCTGAAGTTCAAGCGCTGCTGGCGGCCGGGGGGCAACCGCCACCCGCTACAGCGACTGTTGCTGCGCCTGATGCGCCCCGTGTTCCTGGGGGCGGCCAAGGCCGGCAACGCCCCCACTTAGGAAGCGGTCGGGCTCAGTTGCCCGCTTCTCGCGACATGCGCTTGCGCTCGTGCTCGACGAGGTAGCGCTTGCGCAGGCGGATGCTCTTGGGCGTGATCTCGACCAGTTCGTCGTCCTCGATGAACTCGACGCCGTATTCCAGCGTCAGGTCGATCGGCGGCGTGACCTTGATGGCGTCTTCCTTGCCGCTGACGCGGAAGTTGGTCAGCTGCTTGGTGCGCGTGGCGTTGACGACGAGATCGTTGTCGCGGTTGTGCACGCCGACGATCATGCCCTCGTAGACCGGGTCGCCGGCCTTGACGAACATGCGACCGCGGTCGTCCAGCTTGCCGAGGGCGTAGGTGAAGATCTCGCCGGCATCCATGCTGATCAGCACGCCGTTCTTGCGGCCGCCGATCTCGCCCTTGTGCGGCTCGTAGCCATCGAAGATGTTGGAGATCAGGCCCGAGCCGCGCGTCAGGTTGAGGAATTCGTTGCTGAAGCCGATCAGGCCCCGCGCGGGGATGCGGTACTCGAGGCGCACGCGGCCCTGGCCGTCCGGCTCCATGTTCACCAGCTCGCCCTTGCGCTCGCCCAGGGCCTGCATGACGCCACCTTGGTGCTGCTCCTCGATGTCGGCGGTGACCATCTCGATCGGCTCGCATTTCTCACCGTTGATCTCCTGGAAGACCACGCGCGGCTTGCTGACGGCCAACTCATAGCCCTCGCGGCGCATGTTCTCCAGCAGGATGGTCAGGTGCAGTTCGCCGCGACCGCTGACTTCAAAGATGCCGTCCTCGTCGGTCTCCTTGACGCGCAGCGCGACATTGCTCTGCAACTCCTTTTGCAGGCGGTCCCAGATCTGGCGGCTGGTGACGAACTTGCCTTCGCGACCGGCCAGCGGGCTGGTGTTGACGCAGAAATTCATCGTCAGCGTCGGCTCGTCGATCTTCAGCATCGGCAGCGGCTGGGGGTTGGCCGGGTCGGTGATCGTCACGCCGATGCCGATTTCTTCGATGCCGTTGATCAGCACGATGTCGCCCGGGCCGGCCTCGGTCGTCTGCACGCGGTCCAGACCTTGGAAGGTCAGCACCTGGTTGATACGGCCCTTGAGGGTCTTGCCGTCCGGGCCTTCCATGACCAACACGTCCATCGCCGGCTTCAAGGTCCCCGAATTGATGCGACCCACGCCGATGCGACCGACGAAGTTGCTGTAGTCCAGCGCCGAGATCTGCAGTTGCAGCGGGGCGGCCGGATCACCCGCATGAGCCGGCACATGCTTGAGGATGGTGTTGAACAGGGCCGACATGTCAGGGCCCCATTGCGCCCCCGGCTCGCCCTCCTCCAGGCTGGTCCAGCCATTGATGCCCGAGGCGTAGACGACCGGGAAGTCGAGCTGCTCATCGGTAGCGCCCAGCTTGTCGAACAGGTCGAAGGCGGCATTGATCACCGCATCGGGCTTGGCGCCCGGCTTGTCGACCTTGTTCACCACCACGATGGGCTTGAGACCCAGTGCCAGCGCCTTCTTCGTGACGAAGCGGGTCTGCGGCATCGGGCCTTCCTGGGCGTCGATCAGCAGCACCACGCCGTCGACCATGGACAGCGCGCGCTCGACCTCGCCGCCGAAGTCCGCGTGGCCCGGGGTGTCGACGATGTTGATGTGCGTGCCTTCCCAGCTCACCGCGCAGTTCTTCGCCAGGATGGTGATGCCGCGCTCGCGCTCGATCGCGTTGCTGTCCATCACCGTATCGACGACCTTCTCATGCTCGGCGAAGGTGCCGCTCTGGCGCAGCAATTGGTCGACCATGGTGGTCTTGCCATGGTCGACGTGGGCAATGATGGCGATGTTGCGGATTTGCTTGCTCATGGAACGGCTCGTTTCAGTTCGAAGGGGGCTGCGCGGGCGGCAGAAGGGTGGGGCCGGCGAGCAGGGTGGCGAGCTCGGCGGGGCTGAGCAGTCGCTCGGGAATCAGCTCGCCAGCGACCACGCGGGCGCTGCCAAGAAAGGCTTGGGGCTCGGGACCGAAGGCGCGCACGCGCGCTGCGGGCGCAAGGCCGACTCGCCGGCGCATGCCGGCCAACAGCTTGCCGGCCTCGTCGGCCGGCAGGCGGATGAGCGGGCAGTCGGCCAACAGCAGGTCCGGGGGCAGCAAGTGCTGCAGGCGCTCGGCATCGCTCATCGCCTCCAGCTGGGGCAGGGTCAGCGCTTGATCGAGGGTCAAGGGCCCGCTGGCCGTGCGACGCAACGCGCTCAGGTGAGCACCGCAGCCGAGCAACTCGCCCAGGTCCTCGGCCAGCGTTCGGATGTAAGTGCCTTTCGAGCAGCGCACGGCCAGCTGCATGCTGTCATCGCTTCGTGACAGCAGTTCGAGCGCGTGTATGGTGATGCGGCGCGGCTGGCGCTCCACTTCCCTGCCCTGCCGGGCCAGCTCGTAGAGCGCCTTGCCGTCGACCTTGAGCGCCGAGTGCATCGGCGGCACCTGCTCGATCTCGCCGCGCAGCGATTGCAGCGCCGCCTGCAGCCGCACCTCGTCGAAATCCACCGGTCGCGTCGCCGTCAGCTCGCCTTCGCGATCGCCGGTCGTCGTCGTCTCACCCAGCTTCAGCGTCGCCACATAGGCCTTGTCGGCCTCCAGGTTCAGCTGACTGAACTTGGTCGCCGCGCCCAGGCAGATCGGCAGCAGGCCGGTGGCCAGCGGGTCCAACGTGCCGGTGTGGCCGGCCTTCTCAGCGCGCAGCAGGCGTTTGACCTTCTGCATGGCGTCATTGCTCGACAGGCCCAGCGGCTTGTCGAGCAAGAGCACGCCGTGCAAGGCACGTCGCGGGATGCGCGGCCGTTGCTGCATCAATCTTCCTTGTCGGCGTCGAGCGGCTGCGAGTCCGCCGCCCGCTGGCTGTTGGCCTTGGCGATCAGCGCATTCATCTCCGCCGCCCGCTCCGTCGTCTGGTCGAAGCGGAAATGCAGGGTCGGCACGGTGTGGATCTGCAGGCGCTTGAAGAGGCCGTTGCGCAGGAAGCCGGCGGCCTCGTTCAGCGCGTCCTCGGTGTCCTGAGGCTGGCCGATGAGCAGCGTGAAGCGCACGGTGGCGTGCGCGTAGTCCGGCGTCACGTCGACGCCGCTGATGGTCAGCATGCCGATGCGCGGGTCCTTGAGCTCGCGCACCAGCTCCGACAGATCGCGCTGGATCTGGTCGGCGACGCGGAAGCTGCGGTTGGGGGTGGACTTCTTGTGGCGCATGGGCACTCCTTCAATGCACAAAGCCCCGCCGGCGGACCGCCGGCGGGGCTTGTCGGGATCCTGTTACCGGCTTACAGGGTCCGGGCGACTTCCTTGATTTCGAAGAACTCGAGCTGGTCGCCTTCCTTGATGTCGGTGTAGTTTTTCAGCTTCACACCGCACTCGAAGCCTTCCTTGACTTCCTTGACGTCGTCCTTGAAGCGCTTGAGCGAATCCAGCTCGCCGGTGTAGATGACCACGTTGTCGCGCAGCAGGCGGAAGCGCGCATCGCGCTTGACCGTGCCATTGGTGACCATACAGCCGGCGATGGTGCCGATCTTGGTCGCCACGATGACGTTGCGGATCTCCGCCGTGCCGAGGATCTCCTCGCGCTGCTCGGGGGCCAGCATGCCGGACATCGCCGCCTTCACATCGTCCACGGCGTCGTAGATGACGTTGTAGTAGCGCAGGTCCACGCCATTGCCCTCGGCGAGCTTGCGCGCACCGGCGTCGGCCCGGGTGTTGAAGCCAATGACCACGGCCTTGGAGGCGATTGCCAGGTTGATGTCGGTCTCGCTGATGCCGCCGACCGCCGCGTGCACGATCTGCACACGCACTTCCTCGGTGGACAGCTTGAGCAGCGAGGCGGCCAGCGCTTCCTGCGAGCCCTGCACATCGGCCTTGACGATCAGCGCCAGGGTCTGCACATCGCCCTTGCCCATGTTCTCGAACATGTTCTCGAGCTTGGCGGCCTGCTGCTTGGCCAGCTTGACGTCGCGGTACTTGCCGGCGCGGAAGGTGGCGATTTCGCGGGCGCGGCGCTCGTCGCCCAGCACCATGAACTCGTCGCCGGCGCGCGGCACGTCGGACAGACCCTGGATCTCGACCGGGATCGACGGGCCGGCCTCGTTGGCCGGCTTGCCATCCTCGTCCAGCATGGCGCGCACACGGCCGAAGGTCGAACCGGCCAGCACCACGTCGCCGCGCTTGAGCGTACCGCTCTGCACCAGCACCGTGGCCACCGGACCGCGGCCCTTGTCCAGCTTGGCTTCGATGACCAGGCCCTTGGCCATGGATTCCACCGGCGCCTTGAGCTCCAGCACCTCGGCCTGCAGCAGCACCTGCTCGAGCAGGCTGTCAATGCCTTCGCCGGTCTTCGCCGACACCGGCACGAAGGGCGACTCGCCACCGTACTCTTCCGGCACGACCTGCTCGCCGATCAGCTCCTGGCGCACGCGCTCCAGGTTGGAGCCCGGCTTGTCGATCTTGTTGATCGCCACGACGATGGGCACACCGGCCGCCTTCGCGTGGTGGATGGCTTCCTTGGTCTGCGGCATCACGCCGTCGTCGGCGGCGACGACCAGGATCACCAGGTCGGTGGCTTTGGCGCCGCGGGCCCGCATGGCGGTGAACGCCTCGTGACCCGGGGTGTCGAGGAAGGTGATGACGCCACGCGGGGTCTCGACGTGGTAGGCGCCGATGTGCTGCGTGATGCCGCCGGCTTCGCCCGCTGCCACACGGGCACGGCGGATCGAGTCCAGCAGCGAAGTCTTGCCGTGGTCGACGTGACCCATCACGGTGACCACCGGCGGGCGGGTGACCGCCTCGTATTCCTTCTCGGTCGCGTCGTCTTCCAGGAAGGCGTCCGGGTCGTCCAGCTTGGCGGCGAGGGCCTTGTGGCCCATTTCCTCGACCACGATCATGGCCGTTTCCTGGTCCAGTGCCTGGTTGATGGTGACCATCTGGCCGAGCTGCATCAGCTTCTTGATGACCTCGGCAGCCTTCACCGACATCTTGTGCGCCAGGTCGGCGACGGTGATCGTCTCCGGCACATGCACTTCGATGATCTGCGGTTCGGTCGGGGCGACGAAATTACTCGGCGCGCTGTCGCGATCGCCGCGGCCGCCACGGCCCTTGGGCGATTTCCAGCCCGGACCCGAGCGTTGGCCCGCGGTGGTGTCGCCGCGCGTCTTCAGGCCGCGCTTCTTGGCCGCGTCGTCAGCCCAGCTGGAGCTGAGCTTCTCGCTCTTCACCGACTTCTTGTCACCCGGCTTGCCGGCCCCGGCAGGCGCCGGTGCGGCGGCGCCCGGGGCGCCGGCCTTCTTGTGGATGGTGCCCTTGATGCCGGTCGGCTCGGCGGGCTTGGGCTCCTCCGGCTTCTTCGCGACCATGACCTTCTTGGGCGCGTTCATCATCGCGCGGATCGCGGCGGCCTCGGCCTCGGCGGCCTTGCGGCGGCGATCCAGCTCGGCGGCCTTGGCAGCGTTCTCGGCCGCCGTGTCAGCGGCCTTGACAACGCGCACGGCGGGCTTGGGTGCTTCCACCGGGGCAGCCACCGGCTTGGGCTCAGGGGCCGGCGCCGGCTTGGGCGCCTTCTTGGCGATCTCGGCAGCCGCTGCCTCAGCAGCCGCTTCGGCTGCTGCGCGGGCCGCCGCCTCCGCGGCGCGGGCCTCCGCCTCGGCACGGGCCTTGGCTTCGGCTTCGGCACGCTCACGCGCCAGGCGCTCCATCTCCGCCTGCTCGCGCGCCAGCTTCTCGGCCTCCAGGCGGGCCTCGCCCTCGCGGCGGGCCAGTTCGGCGGCCTCAGCCGCCTCGGCAGCGGCCTGCGCTGCCGGATCCTCACCCGGACCATCCTCGCGCTTGACGAAGACGCGCTTCTTGCGCACCTCGACCTGGATGGTGCGAGCCTTGCCACTGGCATCGGCCTGCTTGATCTCCGTGGTCGACTTCTTCGTGATGGTGATCTTCTTGCGCTCGGCGCCGGCAGTGCCGTGCGACTGACGCAGGTGCTCGAGCAACCGCTCCTTGTCGGAGTCGGTCAGCGCGTCGTCGGCCGAGCGCTTGGCAACGCCGGCGGCTTGCAGCTGTTCGAGCAGGGTGGTGGCCGGCCGGTTCAACTCGGTGGCGAACTGGGCGACGGTGGTCACTGCCATGCGGTGGATCCTTGGGTGCTTCTGGTTGGTTCTGGGTGGGGTGGGGCGATGCTGATCAGGCGAACCAGTGTTCGCGTGCCTTCAGGATCAGCGCCTTCGCGGCCTCTTCACCCAGACCGGTCATCTCGGTCAGTTCGTCAACGGCCAAATCGGCCAACTCGTCGCGGGTGTGCACACCGCCGTCCGCCAGCTTGGCGATCAGCTCGGGGGTGACACCCTCCAGGTCGCGCAGATCCTGCGAGACCTCCTCGACCGATTCCTCACGAGCGATTTCCATCGTCAGCAGCGCGTCCTTGGCACGGGCGCGCAGCTCGTTGACGGTGTCCTCGTCGAAGCTCTCGATCTCCAGCATCTCGGCCAGCGGCACATAGGCCACTTCTTCCAGGCTGGAGAAGCCTTCCTCGATGAGGATGTCGGCGACTTCCTCGTCGACATCGAGCTTCTCGACGAAGAGCTTGCGCACGCCGCCGGTTTCCTCGGCCTTGCGTGCGGCGGCGTCGTCGGCCGACATGATGTTGATGCGCCAGCCGGTCAGCTCGCTGGCCAGACGCACGTTCTGGCCCCCCTTGCCGATGGCGATCGCCAGGTTGTCCTCGTCGACGACGACGTCCATGGCGTGGCGCTCCTCGTCGACGACGATCGACGAGACGTTGGCCGGGGCCAGCGCGCCGATGACGAACTGCGCCGGGTCCTCGCTCCACAGCACGATGTCGACGCGCTCGCCGGCCAGCTCATTGGTCACCGCGGTGACGCGCGAGCCGCGCACGCCGACGCAGGTGCCGATCGGGTCGACGCGGCGGTCGTGCGAGACGACGGCGATCTTCGCGCGGCTGCCCGGATCGCGGGCGCAGCTCTTGATCTCCAACAGGCCCTGCTCGATCTCCGGCACTTCCTGCGCGAACAGCTCGATCATGAACTGCGGCGCCGAGCGGCTCAGCATGATCTGCGGGCCGCGAACCGTGGGGTCGACGCCGAGCAGCACCGCGCGCACGCGGTCGCCGCTGCGCAGGTTCTCCTTGGGGATCATCTCGGTGCGCTTCAGCCGACCCTCGACACGACCGCTTTCGACAATGATGTCGCCCTTGTCCAGGCGCTTGACGGTGCCGACGAAGATCTTCTCGCCGCGCGCCATGAAGTCGTTGAGCAGCTGCTCGCGCTCGGCGTCGCGGATCTTCTGCAAGATGACTTGCTTGGCGGCCTGGGCGCCGATGCGACCGATGGGGACCGACTCGATGGCTTCCTCGATGTAGTCGCCCTCATCGATGGTGCCGACGCGATCGATGGCGTCGCTGAGGATTTCCTCTGCATCGGGGTTCTGCAGACCGGCGCTGTCCGGCACCACCAGCCAGCGGCGGAAGGTCTCGTACTCACCGGTCTCGCGGTCGATCGACACACGGATATCCCACTCGGCACCGACGAACTTCTTCGTCGCCTGAGCCAGGGCCGACTCCACCGCACCGAACACCACCTCACGCTCGACGCTCTTCTCGCGGGAAATGGCATCCACCAGCAGCAACAGTTCGCGGTTCATCAGTTTTGTTCTCCGTCGGGGGTCGCGGCCGGCTTCTTGGCGCGGCCCTTGAAATCGATCACCGGCACCAGCCGCGCATCGCGCAGCTCGTCCAGTTGGAAATCCAGCGCTTGTTCCTTGCCGGCCTCACCGAAGACCAGGCGCCACTGGCCCTCGGCCTCGGCTTGCTGCAGCAAGCCACGGTATTTCTTGCGTCCCTGGAAAGGCAGACGCAGATTGATGTCGACCTCGCAGCCGACGAAGCGCGCGAAATGCGCCGCCGTGCGCAGCGGTCGGTCCAGCCCAGGCGACGAGACCTCCAGTCGGGCATAGTCCACGCCTTCGACCTCGAGCACGTTCTGCAGCTGGCGCGTGACGCGCTCGCAGTCGTCCACCGTGACGAACTCTTGTTCGCCGGCCGGACCGGGCAGTCGATCGATGTAGACGCGCAGCAAGCCGCCGGCGGAGCGCTCGGTCTCCACCAGTTCGAGCCCCAGGCCCGTGACGGTTGTTTCTACGGCTTGCTGCCAGTTCATGCAGTTTTACGATCGACCAAAAAAAATGGGCCGGAAGATCCGCCCACCCGTTACAACTCAGCTCAGCTTCAGCGAGTCGCGGATTCTAGACCGAAGTTGCCCAGGGTTGACCCGGTCAGCAACGCGCGTGCCAGAATCCGCGCCCCGAATTAGAGGCTCCTCCCGAGATACGCCATGGGATTCCTGACCGGTAAACGTTTCCTGATCAGCGGTGTGCTGTCCAACCGCTCCATCGCCTACGGCATCGCCAAGGCCTGTCACCGCGAGGGCGCCGAGCTCGCCTTCAGCTACGTGGGCGAGCGCTTCAAGGAGCGCATCAGCGAGTTCGCCGCGGAGTTCGGCTCGTCGCTGATTTACGACTGCGACGTCGGCTCCGACGAACAGATCGAGCGCACTTTCGCCCAGTTGGGCGAGGTCTGGCCGGAGTTCGACGGCTTCGTGCATTCGATCGGCTTCGCGCCGCGCGAGGCGATCGCCGGCAGTTTCCTGGAAGGCCTATCGCGCGAGTCGTTCCGCATCGCCCACGACATCAGCGCCTACAGCTTCCCGGCGATGGCCAAGGCCGCCGCACCGCGCCTGCGCGCCGGCGGCTCGCTGCTGACGCTGTCCTACCTGGGCGCGCTGCGCTTTGTGCCGAACTACAACACCATGGGCCTGGCCAAGGCCAGTTTGGAGGCCAGCGTTCGCTATCTGGCGCAGGACCTGGGCGCCAAGGGCGTGCGCGTCAACGGCATCTCGGCCGGCCCGATCAAGACCCTGGCCGCCTCCGGCATCAAGGACTTCGGCAAGCTGCTCGGCCAGTTCGCGCAGGCCGCACCGCTGCGCCGCAACGTGACCATCGATGACGTCGGCAACGCCGCCGCCTTCATGCTGTCCGACCTCGCCGCCGGCATCACCGCCGAGATCCTTTACGTCGACGGCGGCTTCAGCCAGGTCGCCATCGCCGGCGAGTGATTCGACCGGCAGGTCGCAAAAGGGGCGCCGCGGCGCCCCTTTCTCATGCGGCTTACTGCTTCACACAGTCGACGTAGTAAATCGTGCGGCCGGTCTCCTCGTCGACGTCCTGCACCAGGCCGTGCACATCGGTGGCGAAACCCGGGAACTTCGCGTTGAAGGCCCGCGTGAACTTCAGGTAATCGCAGATCTTCTTGTTGAAGCGCTCGCCCGGGATCAGCAGCGGGATGCCCGGCGGGTAAGGCGTCAGCAAGGAGGTCGTGATGCGGCCTTCCAACTCGTCGATGCCGACGCGCTCGGTCTTGCGCTGCGCGATATGGGCATAGGCATCGGTCGGTGTCATCGCCGGCTGCAGATTGGACAGGTACATGTCCGTGGTCAGGCGGGCGATGTCCCCCTCGGCGTAGGCCTGGTGAATGCTCTGGCAGAGGTCGCGCAGGCCCATGCGCTCGTACTTCGGGTACTTGGCGCAGAACTCCGGCAGGATGCGCCACAGCGGCGCGTTCTTGTCGTAGTCGTCCTTGAACTGTTGCAGCGCGGTCAGCAGGGTGTTCCAGCGGCCCTTGGTGATGCCGATGGTGAACATGATGAAGAAGCTGTAGAGGCCGGTCTTCTCGACGACGACCCCGTGCTCGACCAGGAACTTCGTCACCACCGAGGCCGGGATGCCGGTCGCCGCGAAGCGGCCCTGCATGTCCAGCCCGGGCGTGATGATGGTGGACTTGATCGGGTCCAGCATGTTGAAGTCCTCGGCGATCGCACCGAAGCCATGCCATTCCTCGTCGGCATGCAGCATCCAGTCCTGCGCCACCGGGGCGTTGCCCTCGGACTCGGCGCGCAGGTAGTCAGGCCCCCAGACCTTGAACCACCAGTCGTCGCCGTAGTCCTGGTCGACCTTGCGCATCGCACGGCGGAAGTCCAGCGACTCCTTGATGCTTTCCTCGACCAGCGCGGTGCCGCCGGGCGGCTCCATCATCGCGGCGGCGACGTCGCAGCTGGCGATGATCGAGTACTGCGGGCTGGTGCTGGTGTGCATCAGGTAGGCCTCGTTGAACAAATGCTTGTCCAGCTTGACCGTCTGCGAATCCTGCACCAGCACCTGCGAGGCCTGGGAGATGCCGGCGAGCAGCTTGTGCGTGCTCTGCGTCGCGTAGACCATGGCCTCCCTGGGGCGCAGGCGGTTCTTGCCCATGGCGTGGAACTGCCCGTAGAAGTCGTGGAAGGCGGCGTGCGGCAGCCAGGCCTCGTCGAAATGCAGGGTGGCGATGTAGCCATCCAGCTTCTTCTTGATGACCTCGGTGTTGTAGAGCACGCCGTCGTAGGTGCTCTGCGTCAGCGTCATGATCGACGGCCTGATGGTGGCCGGGTCGACATGCGCGAGCAGCGGGTTGGCGGCGATCTTGGCGCGGATCGCCTCGGGGCTGAACTCGCTCTCCGGGATCGGGCCGATGATGCCGTAGTGGTTGCGCGTCGGCGTCAGGAAGACGGGGATCGCGCCGCACATGATGATGGCGTGCAGATTGCTCTTGTGGCAGTTGCGGTCGATGACCACCACGTCGCCCGGCGCCACGGTGTGGTGCCAGACCATCTTGTTGCTGGTGCTGGTGCCGTTGGTGACGAAGAAGCAATGGTCGGCATTGAAGATGCGCGCGGCGTTCTTCTCGCTCTGCGCGATCGGGCCGGTGTGGTCGAGCAGCTGGCCGAGTTCCTCGACGGCGTTGCAGACGTCGGCGCGCAGCATGTTCTCGCCAAAGAACTGGTGGAACATCTGGCCGACCGGGCTCTTCAGGAAGGCCACGCCACCGCTATGACCCGGGCAGTGCCAGCTGTAGGAGCCGTCCTGCGCATAGTCCATCAGCGCCTTGAAGAAGGGCGGCGCCAGGCCGTCGAGGTAACTCTTGGCCTCGCGGATGATGTGACGCGCGACGAACTCCGGCGTGTCCTCGAACATGTGGATGAAGCCGTGCAGTTCGCGCAGCACGTCGTTGGGCAGGTGCTGGCTGGTGCGCGTCTCGCCGTAGACGTAGATCGGGATGTCCGGGTTGCGGAAGCGGATCTCCTCGATGAAGCGGCGCAGGTTCACCACCGCTGGGTCCAGCTCGGGACCGCCGGCAAACTCGTTGTCGTCGATCGACAGGATGAAGGCCGAGGCACGGCTTTGCTGCTGAGCGAACTGCGACAGATCGCCGTAGCTGGTCACACCCAGCACGTCCATGCCCTCTTTCTTGATCGCGTCGGCCAGCGCGCGGATGCCCAAGCCCGAGGCGTTGTCGGAACGGTAGTCCTCGTCAATGATGACGATGGGGAAATGGAAACGCAGCATCGGGTGGCTCCTGTTGGCGGGCCGGGGCAAAAAGGGCGCGAAGTTTAGAGCTCGCTCATGACGGAATCCGCAAAGCTTGCGCCCTAAACTGGGTCGCATCAATCACAGAGTCTGGGAGACGCAACATGGATGACGCGACGATCTGGTGGATCGCCGCCGGCCTGCTGGTCGCTGCCGAACTGACCACCGGGAGCATTTACCTGCTGATGCTGGCTGCCGGCGCAGCAGCCGGCGCCATCTCTGCCCACCTCGGCCTGGGCGGCACGGCGGAGGTGGCGATTGCCGCGCTGACCGGCGGTTTGGGCACCGCCGGCTGGTATCTGTATCGCCGCCGCCAGGGACGGGAAGCCCCGGATGTGCTGGCCGACCGCAACGTCAATCTCGACGTCGGCGAGACCGTGCAGGTGAGCAGTTGGGACGCGAACGGCCGCACCCAGGTGCAGTACCGCGGCGCCAACTGGACCGCGCGCTATGTCGGCAGTTCGCCGGCCCAGCCCGGCCCGCACCGCATTGCCAAGCTGCACGGCAATCAGCTCGAACTCGACACCCTCTGAACAAGGCTCATCATGGAAATCGCCCTCGTCCTCGCCATCGTCGCGATCATCTTCGTCAGCCGCGCGATCAAGATCGTGCCGCAGCAGAACGCCTGGGTCGTCGAACGCCTCGGCAAGTACGACCGCACCATGGCGCCGGGACTGCACCTGCTGGTGCCTTTCGTCGACCGCCTGGCCTACAAGCATTCGCTCAAAGAGATCCCGCTCGACGTTCCCAGCCAGGTCTGCATCACCAAGGACAACACCCAGCTCACCGTCGACGGCATCCTCTACTTCCAGGTCACCGACCCGATGCGCGCCAGCTACGGGTCGAGCAACTACATCATCGCCATCACCCAACTGGCCCAGACCACGCTGCGCTCGGTGATCGGCCGCATGGAACTGGATCGCACCTTTGAGGAACGCGATGCGATCAACGCCGCCGTCGTTTCGGCGCTCGATGAAGCCGCGCTGAACTGGGGCGTCAAGGTGCTGCGCTACGAGATCAAGGACCTGACGCCGCCGCCGGCCATCCTGCACTCGATGCAGGCGCAGATCACCGCCGAGCGCGAGAAGCGCGCGCTGATCGCCGCCTCCGAGGGCCGTCGCCAGGAGCAGATCAATATCGCCACCGGCGAGCGCGAAGCAGCCATCGCCCGCTCCGAGGGCGAGAAGCAGGCCGAGATCAATAACGCGCAAGGCGAGGCGGCGGCGATCACCGCGGTCGCCGAGGCGACGGCCGACGCCATCCGCAAGATCGCCGAGGCCATCCAGCAGCCCGGCGGTGACCAAGCGGTACAACTGAAGGTTGCCGAGAAGGCGGTCGATGCCTACGCGCAGCTGGCCAAGCAGAACAACACCATGATCGTGCCCGGCAACATGACCGAAGTCAGCGGTCTGATCGGCACTGCCATGGCCTTGATGAAGGGCAACAAGCCGGCATGAGCACCGCCTCGCGCAACGTGCTGGGCGGGCCGCTGCAGCCCTGCTCCTTCGACCCTCTGACCGGCTGGCGGCGTGACGGCTGCTGCAACACCGACGCCGCCGACCGCGGCAGCCATGTGGTCTGCGCCAAGATGACGCCGGGCTTTCTGAATTTCCAGCTGGAGCGCGGCAACGACCTGATCACGCCGCGCCCCGAGCTGCGCTTTGCCGGCCTCAAGCCCGGCGACCGCTGGTGCGTCTGCGCGCTGCGCTGGCGCGAGGCCTACGAAGCTGGCTACGCACCCCCGGTGGTGCTGGAGGCCACGCAGGAGAAAGCGCTGGAATTCATCCCCCTGGAATGGCTGCGCGAACACGCGTTGCGGGGACCGCTTCAGCCGACCGCATAGAATGCGCGGCTCCGGAGAGATGGATGAGCGGTTTAAGTCGCACGCCTGGAAAGCGTGTGTGGGTTAACAGCCCACCGCGGGTTCGAATCCCGCTCTCTCCGCCACTGCCCTCTATGCCAAGAGGGCATTTTTCTTTGCGCGTCCCACATCCCGTCCCACAAAGAATTTGCGCTTGATTGCTCTGTTCAGCGCTCCTCCTGAGACCAAGAGCTACGCGGGTTCAGTGCCCGTGTCACTTCGACACGCATCGAAACTGAAGTGTGACCGCGGCGGACTGCGCCAGCCCAGCGTTGGTTTCCTCTAGTTTGATGGTCTCTACGGCCTTGGCCGTGCTGCATGGTGGGCGAATCTTTGCGTGCCGGCACTGCAACCGGGCGGCTTATCGCTGTCAGCGTGAACCGGACGACGACAGGGCCTCGCGCCGGGCTGAGACGATTCGCCGCCGGCTCGGCTGGGAGCCCGGCTTTCTGAACGGGAAGCTCTGCAACCTCTATCGCTTCACGGACAAGGACTGTTGGGAGTGGCCCAAGCTGGGCCTGCCGGCCTGCAAAGCCAGCAAGGATTGGCTGGCCTGGACCTCGGTGCGCGAGGCGAAGGCCGCCGTCACGGCGGCGCACTTGGCCGCCAAACGCCCGACCGATCAAAACGCATCGAAGCTTCAGAAAACGAAGCGGACCGCTTCAAAGTCTGTAGCGGAAGGGCCGTTTGTCGCTACGAAATCTGAACAAGACGAAGGCGGCAAGCTACAGATTCTGAAGCGAAGGGTTGCGGCATGACGGCGCGCAAGTCGCTGTCGCTGCTGGCTTTTTGGCGACTGAGCCGACCTGCACCGAGGAAGCCGCGACTTGTTCATTTTCTGAACACCTTTGCATCATTGCCAGGGGTGCGGGGAGCGGGAGCGGACACGGTGGGGCTGTTCGGGCTGTTCTGGCTGCTTAGACCGCTTGGGGCCATCGGGCTATTTGGCGGATGGTTTCGGAATCTGTGGGCAGGCCAGCATGGGTCGCGGCGGTAGTCGGTACGGAGCGGGCCGGCCTGGCTGGCGGGTCAAGGCCGAGCATTGCCGCAGCATCGACGTTCGCCAATTCGCGGCCCATGGCCTGCTCAGTCCGGGCGCCTGGGGGTGGGAGTGGCGCGACCCGGAAACAAAGGCGCACCGGGCCTCTATCGGCGTGCAAACGGCATCGACAGGGCTGCGCCTGCTCTACCTGCTGAACGACGAGCGGAAAGACCAGCATGTACCGCTGACCCGTACCGCC